>Ga0105047_10003252_pt1 | contig 28688 bp, 31 predicted proteins | sample MAT04_FD_78384 | JGI IMG/M metagenome (GOLD analysis project Ga0105047, IMG submission 78384) | Freshwater microbial communities from Lake Fryxell liftoff mats and glacier meltwater in Antarctica - MAT-04 (megahit assembly) | ecosystem: Environmental > Aquatic > Freshwater > Ice > Liftoff... | reverse complement strand
GCAACCACGGCAACCACGGCAACCACGGCAATCGAAATGGAAATCGAACACAGAGGTAGTGGCGGCGACCGTCTCGGGTCGTTGCCATCGGGGCCAGCACTCGGCCGGCCCCGGGCAGCGGTCACCCCACCGGGTTCAGTGTCCGGCGTTGGCTTCTGCCAGGTCGAACAACCGCTGCAGTTCGATGCGAAGGTCGGCGGTCAGCTGTCGGGCAGCAGCGCGATGCTGCTTCGACGATTCGGCCACAGGCACATTGAGCGGCTTGCCCACCACCACATACAGCTTCTTCGGGCGGATGAAGCGGGCGCCCTTGGGCATCACCCGTCCACTTCCTCCGATGCCAACCGGCACGATCGGCACCCCGGTCTTCATCGCGATGTACGCCGCGCCTTCGAAGAGCGGCTGAACGAACGGCCCACTCTTGCGCTCGCCCTCCGGGAACAGCACCAGCGGTTCGCCGCCCTCGATCACCGTGATGCAGCGCCTGAGCGCCTCACGATCGGCAGAGCCCCTACTCACAGGGAAGCCTCCCAGGGCAGTGAGCAGGTTGCCGAAGTGGCGATTGCTCCACCACTTGTCCGCTCCCATGAACCGCATGCGCTTGCGATACACCCCCGACGCCACCGGGGTGTCGATCAGGCTGCGGTGCGTAGGCGCCAGAATGAACGGCCCGCTCGCGGGGAAGTTGTCGCGACCTTCGATGGTCATTCGGCACCACACACGGCAGAAGACCGTCACGATCGTGCGGACGGTGTGGTACGCGATCTTGTCGGGAAGTGTTTGGCCGGCGAACCTGGTGGAGATCTTCGTCACGAACCGGGCGACCCTTTCGAGATGAGCACTTCGATCTTGGCCAGCACCTCGTCAATGCTCAACCCAGTCGTGTCTACCACCTCGGACCCCTCGGCGAGGGTGAGCGGGCTATCGGCGCGGTTGCTGTCGGAATGGTCACGGGCAACAATCGCTGCTTCGATCTCGTCCACATCGCCACCAGCCTCGGCGACCCGGCGCTGGGCACGAGTGCGCGGCGATGCGGTGAGGTACAGCTTCAGCTCTGCGTCGGGAAAGACGACCGAACCAATGTCGCGACCCTCGATCACCCCGCCACCATGCTGGGCAGCCCACGCCTGCTGACGGGCACGCAACTCCGTACGCACCTCGCTGTTGGCAGCGACCTTGCTGACCGCAGAGGTGACCTGCGGCGTGCGGATGGCCGCCGTGGCATCGAGTCCTTCCACCAGCACACCATGCTCACCAACCTCGAGTGTCGCCTCACGGGCAAACGCCCCTACTGCCGCAAGGTCGTCGAGCGGCAACTCGCGCACCATCGCCGCGAATGTGATGGCCCGGTACATCGCACCAGTGTCGAGATACTCCAGGCCCAGTCGGGCGGCGAGCGCCCGCGCGATGGTGCTCTTGCCGGCGCCCGCGGGGCCGTCGATGGCGATGACTCGCACTACCAGCTCGTCCCCTGCGGCAATCCCTCGCTGTAGCCAGCGGCGCTCTGCACCCCGACGACCGCGCGCTCCGCGAACTGCGCGATGCTTCCGGCACCGGCGTAGGTGCACGCGGACCGGACACCGGCGACGATGTCGTCGATGATGTCCTCGACGCCCGGGCGTGCGACGTCGAGATACATGCGCGACGTGCTGATGCCTTCCTCGAACAACTCCTTGCGAGCCCGATCGAAGGCCGTCTCGCTACGATTGCGGATCTTCACCGCGCGGTTGCTGGCCATTCCGAAGCTCTCCTTGTAGAGCCGGCCGTCGGGGTCGCGCAGCGTGTCAGCCGCGGACTCGTACGTCCCGGCCAGCCATGAGCCGAACATCACGTTGGAGGCTCCGGCAGCCAGCGCCAGTGCAACATCGCGCGGGTGCCGCACGCCGCCATCGGCCCAGATCACCTTGCCGTGGCGGGCCGCTTCGGCGGCGCACTCGTGCACGGCGCTGAACTGCGGCCGGCCGACTCCGGTCATCATGCGCGTGGTACACATCGCGCCCGGGCCGACGCCGACCTTGATGACGTCGGCGCCCGCATTGATCAGGTCGCGGGTGCCGTCTGTGGTGACGACGTTCCCGGCCACGATGGGAACCCCAGGCGCGATTGCACGTACCTCCTCGATGGCGCGCAGCGTGCGGGTCTGGTGACCATGGGCCGTGTCGATCACCAGCACATCGGCGCCGTGGGCGAGCAACGCCTTTGCCTTGGTGGCCGGATCTCCATTGATGCCCACCGCCGCGGCGACCAGCAACCGGTTCTGGGCGTCGACCGCCGGCCGGTAGATCGTGCTGCGCAGCGCACCGGTACGTGTGGCGCAACCGATCAGGCGACCATCGCCGTCGACCACCGGGGCCACCGACAGCCGCTGACCGCTGAGGCGGTCGTAGATCTCGGCAGGCGCAGTGCCGTCCTCCAGCAGCACCAGTTCGCGGCTCATTACGTTCTTCAGCTGGGTGAACCGGTCGTAACCCGCCGCATCGTGCTCGGTGAAGATGCCCTCGGGACGACCCTGGTCGTCGACGACCACGACGGCACCGTGTGCGCGCTTGTGGATCAGGCCCAGCGCGTCGCCGACCGTGTGAGTGGGGCTGAGCGTGATGGGCGTGTCGTAGACCAGGTGACGCGACTTCACGTAGGCGATGACGGTCTGCAGGATGTCGAGTGGGATGTCCTGCGGCAGCACCGTGATGCCGCCGCGACGGGCGACCGTTTCGGCCATGCGCCGACCGGCGACGGCTGTCATGTTGGCAACCACCACCGGGATGGTGGTGCCAAGGCCATCGGGGGTGGTGAGATCGACGTCGAACCGGGAGGCGATGTCGTTGAGACTTGGCACCATGAAGACGTCGCTGTACGTCAGGTCGTACGGCGGGGTGCTTCCGAGGAATCGCATGAAGGGAACTGCCTTTGCTGGTGCCGTGATACCGGAGAAACGGGCCGCCCAAGGCTACCGTGGCGACGTGACGACACCGGTGGTTCTGGTTCATGGTTGGGGTGGCTCGTTCGAGAGCACCTGGCAGCGCAGCGGGTTCACCGAGCTGCTGCGCGACGCCGCGAAGCCGGTCATCGGCATCGATCTGCTGGGACACGGCACCGCCCCGAAGCCACACGACCCGGCGGCCTACGCCGATCTCGGGGCGCGAGTCCTCGACGCCCTGCCGCCTGAGCCAGTTGATGCCGTCGGTTTCTCACTCGGAGCGATGACGCTCCTGCGGCTGGCCTCCCAGCACCCCCAACGATTTCGGCGGCTGGTGCTCGCCGGCATCGGCCGCAACGTGCTGGAGCCCGACGACGGCTCCGGCCCGCGCATCGTGGCAGCCATCGAGGGCAACGCCGCCGACGGCGACACCGCGGCACTGGTGTTCGCACAGTACGCGCACCAGCCGGGCAACGACCCGGTGGCGTTGGCCGCCATCATGCGTCGCGACCGCAGCCCAATCACGCCGGCACAGCTTGCTCAGGTCACCTGCCCCACGCTGGTCGTCATCGGCGACAAGGACTTCGCCGGCCCCGGCGATGCTCTGGCCGCCGCGCTCCCCCACGCCACGCTGAAGGTGCTGCGCAACATCGATCACTTCGCGACGCCGGAAGCCTTCTCGTTCATCGACGCCACGCTCGAGTTCATCGACGCCGTCCCGGCATGACAGTCGGCACCTCGGTCGAGCGCGCGCTGGAAGTGCTGCGCAATGGCGGCCTGGTCGCCATTCCCACCGAGACCGTCTACGGGCTGGCCGCCGACGCCTCCAACGAGCACGCGGTCCGCCGCATCTTCGCAGCCAAGGGCCGTCCGGCAGACCATCCGCTGATCGTGCACGTCGCCATGGCCGAGCAACTCACCGATTGGGCCGCCGCCATCCCGCCCGCTGCAGCACTGCTCGCGGCCACCTGCTGGCCGGGGCCGCTGACCGTGCTGGTACCCAAAGCCGGCCACGTGCTTTCGGTGGTCACCGGCAGCCGCGACACCGTCGGTGTGCGCGTGCCGGCGCATGCACTGACCACCGAGCTGCTCACTCACTTCGCTGGCGGCGTGGCTGCGCCGTCGGCCAACCGCTTCGGCAGGGTCAGCCCGACCACCGCCCAACACGTCCAAGCGGACCTGGGCGGTCTCGTGGACTACATCCTCGACGGCGGGCCGTGCCCCATTGGTGTGGAGAGCACGATCGTCGATTGCACGGTCACTCCCCCTCAGATCCTGCGGCCCGGCGGCATCGCCAGCGAGGCCATCGCAGCGCTGCTCGACGGCAACCTGGCCGCAGCCGCCGGCCCTAGCCGCGCAGCCGGCATGCTGGCGTCGCACTATGCGCCGGCGGCGACGGTGTTACTGGTCGACGACTCGGCGGCGGCCACCGCGGCCGGCGAACGCCTGCCGGGAGCGTGGGTGCTCGACCACACCGACGACCTGGTGACCTATGCCCGCACGCTCTACTCCGAGCTTCGCGACGCCGACGCACGTGGGGTGCACACGATCGTCGCGGTCATGCCACCAGCGCAGGGTCTGGGCCACGCAATCCGCGACCGTCTCACCAAAGCGGCTGGTTGAGGTTGGCCACCCACAGGTCGCGCACCTCGTCGATGTCGGGAGCCGGCTCGCCCTCCAGCGCAGCCACCGTCAAGCTCACGGTGGTGGCGCCGGCGTCGGGCACGAGATCCAGCCGGCACCAGCACGGTGACGGCTCGTGGAGGAACACCTCGAGCACGTAGGGCGGGTCGTCGACAAGTGCCTCACCGATCCACGACGTGACGATCAGAAGCGCTTCGAATGCCTCGGCCGGCAGCACATCGATGGTGAACGACGGCGAGTCGTGCTGCAGCCCACGGACCGGGCGCCGCACAACACGGGTTGGAACGGGCGAAGGTGGCGCGGGCTCATCAGGTATTCCAGCCGGCGTCGGTGATGGCCGACTGGTGCGGCGCACGGCCTCGTCGTAGGCGCCGTTGACCGCCTGCATGGCGGCGGCGTCGCCACCATGGTCCGGGTGCAACTGCAGCGCGAGCCGCCGGCGGGCAGCGGCCAGGTCCGCCAGCGAGGCCGTGGGCGCGACGCCCAACACCGCGTACGGATCTTCGCTCACTGAGCCTCGTTCACTGATCCACCTCAGGCGGCTCGGCGGCCCAGTGGGCGAATTGGTCCCACTGGTCTTCGAACACGACCTCGTGCAGCGGCCGGCGACGCACCGGGCCGTGCGACCCGGCCGGCCGGCCGAGCGTGACGCAGGCCGACAGCGCGACGTCGTCGGGAACGCCGAGGAGCTGACGCAGCTCGGCTTCGACCGCCTGGTGCCACATGGTGAGCGCACCCCCGTACCCCAGCGCGCGGGCTGCCAGCAGCAGGTTCTGCACGGCCGGGTACACCGAGGCACCCTCGTAGGGATTGGGCGCTCGGTGCCGGCGCAGGCACACGAGCACGATCACCGGAACCTCCTCCAGGTGGTCGACGAAGTGCTGCATGGTGGCTGCCATGCGAGCCTTGGGCGAATCGGCGACCGCACCGCTGCCCGCGGCGTAACCGTCGGCCGTCCGCTTTACCGCCCATGACGACCGGAACGACTCGCCGAGCAGCGATCGCGCCAGCATGGCGGCTTGGCCATCGAGCAGCACCAGGTAGCGCACGCCCTGGCGGTTGCTGCCACTTGGCGCCCGGCTGGCGTGCCACAGCATGGATGCCAGATCGGCCTCGGGAATAGGTTTGGTGGTGTACCGGCGGATCGTGCGCGTGGTAGCCAGACCGGCGAGCAGCGGCACCGGCTGGGCCGCTGTCATCGGCCGGTGAACTTCGGCGGCCGCTTCTCCATATAGGCGGCCACACCCTCGCGGAAGTCGTCGGTGCGCAGCAACGGCAGCAATTGCAGGAACACGTGGTGCACGTTCTGGTCGAAGGTCTCGGTCTCGGCGGCACGCATCATGCGCTTGATCGCCCGCACGGCCAACGGCGCGTTGGCGGCGATTTCCCCGGCAAGCTCGCGCACGGCCTCGTGGAAGTGCTCGTCGGCGACGACGTGGTTGACCAGCCCCAACTCGAGGGCGTCGTCAGCCTTGAGCAGCCGGCCGGTGAAGGCGATCTCGGCCGCCTTCGCGTAGCCGACCATTCGGGGCAGTAGCCAGGTGCCGCCGCTCTCGGGCACGATGCCGCGCTTTGCAAAGCCGGGGTTCAGCTTGGCGCTCTGCACCGCGACGCGGATGTCGCAACCCAACGCGATGTCGAGGCCGTAGCCGGCAGCGCCCCCGTTGAGCGCGCAGATGGTGGGCGTGTCCAGATTGTGCAGCACGGTGGGTGGGGTGAAGCGCAGGTCGATCTCACCGGGGATACCCCCACCGCTGTCCAGGCCCCCGAGCGACCCCTTGGCCGCACCCATCTGCGCCGCCATGTCGAGACCGGCGCAGAACGCCTTCCCCGCACCGGTGAGGACGATGCAGCGCACCTCGGGGTCGCGGTCGGCCTGGAGCAACCGCTCGGACAGCTGGTCGAGCATGGCGCCGGAGATGGTGTTCATCCGGCCGGGGGCGTTGAGCGTGATGGTGCCGATGTGGTCGGCCACCTCGTACAGCACTTCCTGGGGAACCTCAGCGGCGGTGTTCGACATGCACGAAACCGTAGTCTTCCCATCATCGATTTCGACGAGCAGTGCTTGTCCCTCCACTCGAAATGCACCTACACTCCGCTTCTCGAATACCACCGGGTTTGCGTTCCTGCGGCCCGGCTCCTAGGGGGAGAACCCAATGCAGAAAACCCGCGTGCGCCGTTTCGGCGCATTGCTCGTAGGCCTGGCCCTCGTGGCCGCAGCCTGCGGCGACGACAAGGAATCGTCCGATACGGCAGCTCCGGAAACCACCGCAGCTGTCACCGAGACCACCGGTGCCGCACCTGACACCACCATGGGTGCACCTGACACCACCATGGGTGCCGAAGGCGGCGACCTCGAAGGCTTCAAGGGCACCACGCCCCTGACGCCGCTGGGCGACGACTTCAAGGCTCGCCTGCTCGAGGTCGATCCTGAGCTGAAGGACTTCAACTACGCAGCTGAGGGCTACGACCTGACCCTGATCATCGCACTGGCCGCTGCCAAGGCGAACACCGACGGTATCGGCTACGCCAGCGAGATCCAGGGCATCACCCGCGACGGCGAGAAGTGCACCGACTTCGCAGGTTGCATGGCCATCATCACCGCCGGTGGCGACCCGGACTACGACGGCTACTCCGGCCCGATCACGCTCAACGGCGTGGGCGATCCGCTCGAGGCCAGCTACGGCGTGCTCACCATGGGTGCGGACAACCGCATCGATGACGAGCAGACCGTCTACCTGCCCGCCAAGGCAGCAGCTGACGCCGACGTGGCCGCCGTTGCGGTCGAAGGTACCCGCGTAGGCGATGGCGTGCTGAAGATCGGCACCTTGCTGCCGGTCACCGGCTCGCTCGCATTCCTCGGGCCGCCGGAAATTGCGGGCGTCAACCTCGCAATCGCAGAGATCAACGCCGGTGGCGGCGTGCTCGGCAAGCCGGTCGAACTGTCCGAAGGCGACTCGGGCGACACGCCCGAATTCGCCAACGCAACGGTCGACCGTCTGCTCGGCGAGAACGTCGACGCAGTCGTCGGCGCCGCCGCTTCGGGCATCTCGCTCAGCGTCATCGACAAGATCGCAGGCGCTGGCATCGTCCAGTTCAGCCCGGCGAACACGTCGGACAAGCTGACCCTCTACGCCGACAAGGGCCTCTACTTCCGTGTCGCCCCGCCGGACCTCCTGCAGGGTGCTGCAATCGCCAAGCTGGTCGCCGATGACGGCGCAACCAACGTGGCCATCATTGCCCGCAACGATGCCTACGGCACCGGCCTGGCCGAAGTCGTGCAGAAGACCCTCGAGGCCGCCGGTATCACCGTCTCGGTCAAGAAGATCTACGAGCCCGACGCCGGTACGTTCGATGCTGAAGTCAACGAAATCGTGGCTGCCAGCCCCGACGCCGTGGTCGTCATCGGTTTCGAAGAGTCCTCCAAGATTCTTCGGACCATGGTCGAAAACGGTGCAGGTCCCAAGGACCTCGACGTCTACGGCTGCGATGGCAACATCGGTAACGGTCTTGGCGAGAGCTACGACGCAGAAGGCTGATTTCACTCTGGCCCGCGGGTCTCAGTGAATGAACCAACTGAAACGGCCCCGGGCTTTGTGCCCGGGGTCGTTTCGCGTCTGTCCGCTAGGTTGCGGGAATGGCTCGCCGGCGATGCACGCTGATCGGCGCCGCTGCCCTCCTGTTGGCCGGGTGTGGCGGCGACGCTGCCACCCCGTCGGTTTCGCCGTCAGGCCTGGTAGTCGACCCGCTGCAATACCGCGCCGACATCGCCGCCGATCGGCTGCACCTGCAGCTCACCAACGGCGGCGACGAGCAGTTGGCGCTCACGGGCATGCAGCTGCGTTGACCGGGCCTCAGCTCGGAACTGGTCGAGCGCGAGCTGCTGATCGGGCCCGGGCAGGTGGTCGAGCTGCCGGTGCCGTGGCGACTGCCCAGTGCCGCATCGACGGCACCACCGTCGCCCCGCCTCCACCGCTCGAAGATGCGCAGGTGGACTTCATGCTGGCAGATGGCAGCACCCGCACCGCCGCCGTCATCGACGACGATGCCACCCTGGCGACCATTCACGCGCTCGCCTGTCAACGCCAGATGATCACCCAGCAGGTCACGATCGCGTTCGTCGACGTGCGCCGAACAGAGCTCGACGGGCGCCCGATCACAATCGCCCGTCTGCAGGTGCAACACGCCGCTGCCCTCGGCATGGTTCGGGTGCTGTCCGCAAGCGGCACCATTCCGTTCACGCTGCAGTTCCCGGAGGTGCGCGACGGAGCGGCAGCGCTGCTCGAACAAAGCGCGGGCACGCCGAGCGCCAGCACCGCCCTGCGCTTCACCGAGGGCCGCTGCGACGCACACGCATTTGCAGAGGCAAAGCAGCCGTTCCGGTTCGTACTGCTGGCGGACGTCGGCGACGGCATGCCGCGGCCGTACGTTGTCGAGCCCGACCCTGCGCTGCAGCCCGAGATGCTGTCGACAGCAGCCCAAGGTTGCGCTGCGCTGGGCGAGACCGGTGGCTTCGACCCCTGAGTCACCCCGGCCGAGGCGGTTCAGCCGCCGGTGGCGCGGGCCAGCGTGCCCAGGTACAACCCGATCACGTTGGGGTCCGCGAGCAGTTCGCGGCCAGCGCCGGTGTAGGCGTTGCGGCCCTGGTCGAGCACGTAGCCACGATCGCAGACTTGCAGGCACCGCCGAGCGTTCTGTTCGACCATGAGGATGGCAACACCGCTGGCGTTGATTGCCTTGCAGTTGATGAACACCTCGTCTTGCAGCATCGGCGACAGGCCCGCTGACGGCTCGTCAAGCAGCAGCAACGACGGGTTGAGCATCAGTGCCCGACCCATGGCCACCATCTGGCGCTCGCCACCCGAGAGCGCGGAGGCCGACTGCGAGGCCCGGCTGCGGAGCTTCGGGAACATCTCGCTGACGATCTCGAAGCGCTCGTGGAACATCGACGGCTTCAGGTAACAGCCCATCTCCAGGTTCTCGCGCACGGTGAGGCTGGGGAAGACGTTGCGCGTCTGGGGTACGAAGCCGACACCGCGGCTGACCAGCTCGTGCGCCTTGGTACCGGTGATCTCCTCGCCGTGGAGGTGCACCGTGCCGGACCGGATGCGCAACATGCCGAGGATGGCTTTGAGCAGCGTGGATTTGCCGGCGCCGTTGGGGCCGATGATGCCGACGAACTCGCCCGATTCGACGGTGAGGTCGCAACCGTTGAGGATGTTGACGTCGGCGGTGTAGCCACCAACCAGTTCGCGCACCTCGATGACATGGGGCTTGGTGGGCGGAGCTGCCGCCGCAATGATGCCGGTGTTGTCGTCGGTCATTTCCTACACTCCCAGGTCGGTGTTTTGGTGAGCACCGAGATACGCATCGATGACGGCCTGATTGGCACCGATGAACGATGGCGGCCCTTCGGCGATGATCTGGCCCTCCGCCATCACGATCACCCAGTCCGCGATCTCGTGCACCATGTCCATGTCGTGTTCCACGAACAGCACGGTACGCCCTTCGTCCTTGAGGCCCTTCACGTGTTCCAGCAGGCTCTGCTTCAGCGCCGGGTTGACGCCGGCCATTGGTTCATCGAGCATCACCAGCTCCGGTTCCACCATCAGCGCACGGGCCATCTCGAGCAGCTTGCGCTGGCCACCCGACAGCGAGCCGCCGAACTCGTCGCGCATGTGGTCGAGCTTGAAGCGGGCCAGCAAGCTTTCGGCGCGGGTGGTGATTGCAGCCTCCTGGGCCTTCCAGAGGAACTTGAACGGAGCCACCCAGAGCTTCTCGCCGGTCTGTGCGGTGGCGCCCAGACGCATGTTCTCCATCACCGTCATCCGGGTGAGGCTCTTGGTGAGCTGGAACGTGCGCACCATGCCGCGACGGGCCGCCCTGTACGGGCTGACCCCGTTCATCGACTGGCCGTTGAACGTCCATACGCCACTGTTGGGGGAATCGAACCCGGTGAGCAGGTTGAAGAACGTGGTCTTGCCGGCGCCGTTGGGCCCGATCAGGGCGGTGATGGAGTTGCGCTGAACCTCGACGTGCTGCACGTCGACAGCGACCAGGCCACCGAAGCTGCGGTTGACCGAATCGGCGACGAGGATGGGGTCGGGCTTCTTGGCCCCCGGCTCGCGTGGAACATCGGCAAACACGTCAGCGGACATCGAACGCCTGCTCCTTCTTGTCACCGAAGATGCCTTGCGGCCGGAAGATCACTAACAGCGCCAAGCCGCTACCCACGAGGATCCAGCGGAAGAAGCTGAAGTTCGACGAGTCCATCACCCACGTGGGCAGCTGGAAACCGCTGCCGTCGGTCCAGTCGGCCAGCAGGCTGTCGCTCACGTTGATCATGAACCAGAAGATCATCGCGCCGACAATCGGGCCCTTCACCTTGCCGACGCCGCCGAGCACAACGATCGCGTAGGTGAGAAAGGTGAACTGGGTCTGAAAGCTGCCAGGACTGGCGTTGCGCTGGCCGATGACCAGGATGGCCCCACCGAAACCGCCGATGACGCCGCCGAGCACGAGACTGGTCATCTTGTAGACGAACACGTTCTTGCCCAGGCTGCGAGCCGCATCTTCGTCCTCACGGATCGACCGCAGCACACGGCCCCAGGGGCTGCGCATCAGCGACCAGACAGCCACCGAGAACACGATGACGAGGAACCAGCCGAGCATGATCACCCACATCTCGTAATCGCTGATGTTCTTCTCCCACAGCGGCACCGTTTTCCCCTTGAGGAAGCCTGGAATGCTGTTCTGGATGTCGTTGGTGAACGAGTTGATGCCATCAGTGGCACCGGTGACGTTGACGGCCTTCGGTGTGGACACGAGTAACCGCAGGATTTCCGCCGCGGCGATGGTGACGATGGCCAGATAGTCGCTGCGCAGCCGCAGCGTAGGTATACCGAGCAGCAGCGCGAATACGGACGACGCCATGATCACCACAGGGATGGTGGCCCAGATGCTCCATTGCCAGTTCATCACCGGCATCGCCACGGCGTAGCCGCCGACGAGGGCGAAGCCGGCTTGGCCGAAGTTGAGCAGCCCGGTGTAACCGAAGTGGACGTTGAGCCCGATGGCTGCCAGGCAGTAGGCGATGGCGGTGATGCCGATAGCACCAAAGAGACCGTTTGAAAGGGTCTGGCTCATCCGACACGCTCCTTCTTGCCGAGAATGCCCTGCGGGCGGAAGAGCAGGACCAGGATCATCGCCAACAGTGCTCCCATCGTCTTGAGGTCGGCGTAGCTGCTGAACAACCAGGCCCAGAGTTGCACGAACATGCCGACGGCCAACGAGCCGACCAGCGCACCGAACGGGCGACCGAGCCCGCCGAGGGTGATGGCGGCGAACATCATCAACAGGATCTTGGTGCCCATGTTCCAGCTGACCTGCTCATCAAGGCCGAAGATCACGCCACCTAGGCCGGCGAGCGCCCCGCCGAGGAGCCACACCGTGAGGATGATGCGTTCGGTGTTGATGCCGGTGGTGGAAGCCAGGTCGGGGTTGTCAGACACAGCACGAATTGCCTTGCCGGTACGGGTCTTCATCAGCAAGAAACCCACCGAACAGAGCGCAACGAGAGCGACGATGCCGGTGGTCAGGTCACGAGGTGTCACACCGATGGGCCCGATGTTGATGTTCGTCTGCGAGCTGAACTGGGCATACGATCGCGGTTGCGAGCCGTAGTACATCTGGATGATGAACCTGACCGCCATGGCGATGCCGATGGAGACGATCATCATCGAGGTGAGCCCGATGCCGCGGCGGCGCATTGGGCGCCAGACCGCTAACTCCAAGGCACCGGAAAACGCTGTGGCGCAGCCGACCCCGATGACCATGGCCGCACCGAGCTGCACGAAGCCACCCCAGCCGCCAGTTGCGCTGGACAGCGTGAACCAGCCCGACGCGACGGCTGTCATCACGGCACCGATGGTGACCGTCTCGCCGTGTGCGAAGTTAGACAGCCCGGTGGTGGCATAGATCAGCGACAGGCCGACACTCATGATGGCGATGACAAGACCGAACCGCAGGCCGTTGAACAGCGTCTTGGGCAGCAGACTGAGCTTGCTGTCTGCCTTCGCGGTCGCCGCGCCAAGGTTGAAGTTGGCGTTACCTCCGAGACCGGCGGTGACGTTGACGGTGCGGCTGGCACCGCTCTCGGGGAGACCGAGGCCCTCGGGCAGGGTGGCCTCATCGATGGTGACCGTGAACGAACCGTCGCTGGGCACGGCGATCTTCGCCACGCCCTTCTCGTCGGTCAGGCCCTCGCCGACGGTGGCTCCGGCAGCATCGGTGACGACGATGTCGACACCCGCCACTGGCTCCTTCTTACCGCCGGTGGTTGCGGTGTTCTGCACACGCACCTGCAAAATCTCCTCGTCGGCGTGCGCCGTCTCGCTGAACAGCGCGAAGAAGGCAAACGTAACGAGCAGGAGCCGGAGCGCCCTGCGGAATGATGATGTAACCAAGATGCCACCTAGATCTTGTGAAGTCGGGCGATATTCAAACGCGGGAACCACGAATAGAGCAATTACTACGTGAACACGACGTGAACACGCCGGTGGAGCGAACAAGTGCGAAAGTCTGGCACAGATGCGCAGTCCGTCGGTCAAGGCCGTCACCATGCTCGGGCGAGCGCCCGTCGTCAGTACTGTGCGACTGATGTACACAATTCCCCACCGCCGCGCAGCCACGCTGGCCGTACTCGCGTCCGCCGTGCTGTTCGGCACCACCGGCACCGTGCTGGTCAACGCTCCGACGGCCGCCAACGCCTACTCGGTGGGCAGCGTGCGCCTACTGATCGGTGGTGCAACGCTGCTGGCGGTGGCCGCCGTCCAGGGCTGGCGAGCGCTCGTGGCCCCGCTGCAGTCGCCGGTCGTCGTGCTCGGTGCCGTCGGTGTCGCTGTCTTCCAGCTCTGCTACTTCCTTGCGGTGGAGCGCACCGGGGTCGCGGTGGGCACCGTCGCCACCATCGGCTCCGGGCCGGTGCTCGCGGGAGCCATTCACGCGGTCCTCGACCGCCGCGCTCCCGCCCGGCACTGGATGATTGGTACCGCGATCAGCATCGCTGGCGTCGCCCTGCTCGGCCTTGCCGGGCGCGACACGGCGATCGACGCATCCGGCATCGGCCTCGCCGTGTGCGCCGGCCTCGGTTGGGCGGTGTTCGCCACGGTTGGCAAGCACCAGATCGATGCCGGCATCGACAGCACGGCCAGCATGGCAGCGATGTTCTGCGGTGGCGCGCTGCTGCTCAGCCCGCTGTTGCTCGCGCACTCCCCCGCCTGGGTGGCCACCGGCAGCGGCCTATGGGTGGCGTTGTACCTGGGCGTCATCACCGTCGGTCTCGCCTACACGCTGTACGGCCTGGCGCTACGCCAGTTGCCGGCCCCGACGGTCATCACACTGACACTGCTCGAGCCGCTCACCGCCGCCGTGCTCGGCGCGATCGTGGTGCACGAAGGCATCCGAGCGGCGGGTTGGATGGGCATCGCTCTCGTACTGGTGGGGCTGGTGCTCACCGCTACGGTTTCGGCGTGACCACCCCCGACGCCGCACCCCTCGCCAACAGCACGAAGGCCGTTCCCCAGCCCACGCTGCGCGGACCCGAGCCTGACGAGTGCGAGATCCTGCTGATCCGTCACGGCCGCTCGGCCGACGTGGTGCCCGGCTCGCCGGAATCGGCAGACCCGGCGTTGCACGTCGTGGGCGTCGAGCAGGCCGAGCGACTCGCGCAGCGGTTGGCGGGCAAGAAGATCCATGCCGTGTACAGCTCGCATCTCGTCCGGGCGCGCCAGACAGCGCAGCCACTTGCCGACCAGCGCGGGCTGCCGGTCGTCGAGCACGTCGACCTCGAGGAGGTACGGCTGGGCGACTGGGCCAACGGCGAGTTCCGGCGGCGGGCAGCGAGCCGCGACCCCGAGTGGGTGGCCTGGAGCCGTACGGGCCGTTGGGACGGCATCCCCGGCGGCGAGGGCGACGATCTGTTCCGTGCCCGCGTGACCGGAGTGATCGATCAGTTGGTGCCGCAGCACCGCGGGCAGACCATTGCGGTCGTCGCCCATGGTGGTTCCATCAACGCCTACGTCGCCGAACTTCTGGGGATGCACCGGTCCCTCGTGTTCACCATCGAGAACACATCCATCACGGCGGTGAGACTCGGTGCCCACGGGCCAACTCTGGTGACGGTCAACGACTGCCACCACCTCTACGATCCCGTGCTGTCATGAGCGATTCACCTGCACCCATCCGCACCCGCATCACCGAACTGCTCGGTGTCGACTACCCCATCGTGCAGGCACCGATGGGCTGGATTGCGCGCAGCCAGTTGGCCGCCGCAGTCAGCAACGCCGGCGGAATGGGCATCATCGAGACCTCCAGCGGCGAACTGGACGCAGTCCGGGCCGAGATCGCCAAGATGCGCGACCTCACCGACAAACCGTTCGGCGTCAACATCGCCCAGGCCTTCGTACGCGATCCGGGCATCGCCCAGTTCGTCATCGACCAGGGGGTGCGGTTCGTCACCACCTCGGCCGGCGACCCGACGAAGTACACCGCACTGCTGAAGGCCGCCGGTCTGACGGTGTTCCACGTGGTGCCCACCCTGGCGGCCGCGCTCAAGGCCGTCGGCGCCGGCGTCGACGGCCTGGTCGTGGAGGGCGGCGAAGGCGGAGGGTTCAAGAACCCGCGCGACGTCGCCAGCATGGTGCTGCTGCCGCTGGTTGCCTGCAAGGTGCAGGTGCCGATCATCGCCGCCGGAGGCATCACCGATGGGGCCAGCATGGCCGCTGCGTTCGCGCTCGGCGCGCAGGGTGTGCAAATGGGCACACGCATGGTTAGCGCCGCCGAGTCGCCGGTACACGACAATTGGAAGCAGGCCATCGTCGCTGCCGCCGAGACCGACACCGTGTTCCTCAACCGCTTCTCGCGTCCGGGGCTGCGTGCACTGCGCACCGAGCGAACCACCCGCCTCGAGCACCAGGACCATGTCGAGCTCACCGAGATGAGCCGCGCGCTGGATCTCTACTTCGGCGGCGACATGGAAGCCTCCATCGCGCTCACCGGCCAGGTGGCCGGCCGGATCGAGTCGGTGCTGCCGGTCGCTCAGATCCTGAACGACACGGTCCGCGAGTTCCGCGCGCGCATCACCGAACTCGCGCTGCTGGTCTAGGGCCGCCGTCAGGCGCGTGCGGAAGCTGCGTCGAGCAGGTCGGTGGCCGGCGCCGAAATCTTGCTGGTAGCGGTCCAGAGCCAGGCGGTGCAGGCGGTGAGGACCGTGGCACCGGCGAGGTGGATGGCCACCAGTGCGATGGGCAGTCCACCCGCGTACTGCACGTAGCCGACAGCACCTTGGACCAGTGCCACGATGAGCCACGCAGTGAGCGGAGCGTCGAGCACCTCGCGGTCGTGGCGCAGGCGGCGCAACGACCACAGCAACGACAGGGCAATGGCGACGGTGATCCACACGATGACGCTGTGTACCCGGGTGGCCCACACCAGTGCGTCGCCGTCGATGTCGTCGGTGGAACCAAAGAACCGCTTGGCGGCTTCGTCGCCGGCGTGTGGCCCCGTGCCGGTGACCACTGTGCCGGCGACTACTGCGAGCATCGTCCACACGGCCAACAGGCGGACGCGGCGGCGAATGCGAGGGACGACAGCGTTGACCCGAAGCCCGCGATCCGGGTCGCCGGAACGGACGAGCATGATGACTGCTGCCCAGATGAGCACCATCGACAGCACGAAGTGCATCTGCACCATCGCCGGGTGCAGGTCGGTCCAGACCACGATGGCACCCACCACACCCTGGGCCGGCACGCCGGCCAGCAGCACGAAACCGAGTACGAGCAGGTCGCGCCGACGCGGCCGCCGGTACCAGGCTGCGACCGCCGCGAGGGCGACGCCGATGGATACGAGGAAGGTGAACAGGCGGTTGATCTGTTCGATGGCCGCATGCTTGTTGGACACGTCGACGAGCCGGTCACTGTTGCAGTTCGGCCAGTCGTCGCAGCCGAGACCGGAACCGGTGAGACGCACCAGCCCGCCACTGACGACGATGATGCCGAGCAGCGCCAGTGCGGCCGCACAGATGGTGCGGAACTCACGGGGCGTGAAGCCCTCGGCGCGGACCCGGCGGACGAACTCACGCAGGCGTGTCATACACGTTGAGGCTACGGGGCGGCAGCGTCGTACGCCCAACCGTCGACATGACTACCGTGCAACTCGTGCTCACCAGCTACGACGACTTTCCCATCCACCAGGCGTCGGTCCCAGTGGCCCACAGCGCCACCGGCGACGTCAACCAGTACGACCGGTACTTCTTCAACGGGTACTCGCACGATGGCAGCATCTACTTCGGTGCGGCCATGGGGCTGTACCCCAACCGGCACGTTGCTGATGCCGCGTTCTGCGTCGTCAAGGACGGCGTGCAGCACAGCGTGTTTCGCAGCCAACGGGCGCCACTGGACCGCTGCGACGCCACCACGCTGGGCCCGATCGTCGTCGAAGTGGTGCAACCACTGCAGACCCTGCGGGTCACCGTCGACGCACCCGAGCAGGGCCTGCGCGCCGAACTGACCTTCGATGGCCGCTCGGCCGCGATCGAGGAAGCACACTTCTTCGAACGCGTGGGCAACCGCACGTTCTTCGACTACACCCGCCTCACCCAGTTCGGGGTGTGGGCCGGATGGCTGGAAGTCGACGGCGTGCGCCACGACATCAATCCTGGTGAGGTTTGGGGCTCACGCGATCGCTCGTGGGGCATCCGTCCGGTCGGTGAGCCGGCTCCCGCCGGCGCCCCGGTGCAGGTGCCGCAGTTCTTCTGGCTGTGGGCCCCGGTGAACTTCCCGTCGTGCTCCACTCACTTCGACGTCAACGAGTACGGCGACGGACGGCGGTGGCACGAGACGGGCGCCCTCGCAGAGGTGGGCGCCGAGGCGCGCATGATGCGGTCGGTCGACTGGCGCGTCGTGTGGCGACCGGGTACCCGCTTCGCCGACTCGTTCGAGTACGACCTGCTCGATTGGGACGGCTCTCGTCACACCGTGCGGCTCACCCCTCGCTTCGAGTTCCAGATGCGCGGCATTGGCTACGGGCACCCCGAGTTCGGCCACGGCTACTGGAAGGGCGAAGCGGTCACTGCCGGCGAACGGTTGCAGTTGCCGGTGGAGAACCCGCTCTCTCGCGAACACGTGCACGTGCAGGCGCTGTGCGATGCCACGCTCACTCGCGCCGACGGTTCTGTCGAGCACGGCACGGGCATCCTCGAGCAACTCGCGATCGGGCCGCACCCGAGCGGGCTCGCCGGCATCCTGGACGGCTACCGGGCCTGAACTCACGGCCGCTGCGGCTATGTGTGGCGGATCGTCATCCCCCCGTCCACCGGGATGACGGCTCCGTTGACGAAGCTGCTCGCCGGCAGGCACAGGCTCAGCGTCATGTGCGCCACCTCCTCGGGTGCGCCGAAGCGTCGCAGCGGCACGTGGCGCCTGGCGTACGTCTCCTTGGCCTCGTCGGCAATGCCGGCGGTCATGCCGGTGGTGATCGGGCCTGGGCAGATGCAGTTGACCGTGATGCCGACACGGCCCAGTTCCACCGCAAAACTCTTGGTGAGGCCGACCACTCCAGCCTTCGTGGCCGCATAGGCGGCGAGGCCGGCCGTGGTGACGATTGCCTCGGTGGATGCGATGTTCACCACTCGCCCACCGCCCTCGGCGGCGCGAAGGAATGGCAGGCAAAGCCGCACCAGGCGCGAGTGCGACGTCAGGTTGACGTCGAGCGTGCGTGCCCAGTTGCTCTCGTACTCGCTCTCCTCCATGAACGCGGAGTTGATCAACGAGATGCCGGCGTTGTTGATCAGCACGTCGATGCCCCCGAGTGCGTCGATGACGCCGGCGACCAGTCGCTTGAGTGCGTCGTGATCGCCGACATCGGCGACGAAGCCGTACGCCGAGTCCGGACCGTGCACCTCGCGAATCTCGTCCACGACCTGTGTTACGCCGTCGCCACCAATGTCCACGACCGCGACCCGTGCCCCCTCGTCGGCGAACAGATGGGCAGTGGCGCGGCCCATGCCCGAGCCGGCGCCGGTCACGATGACGCGCCGGCCGGCGACGGAACGGGACAGCGAGGTAAGGCGACGGTGCGACATCACCAGATCATCGCGTTCGACGATGTGCATCGCCGGTATCGTGCGCGTCAGTGAAGAAGCCCACCGTCACCGAACGCCGCGCCGAGATTCTCGAGGTCACCTGCGAGGTCGTCATCGAACGCGGCTTCGCCGCCACCCGCATCGCCGATGTGGCCAAACGCCTGGGTGTGTCCAGCAGCCTCATCCACTACCACTTCGACTCCAAGGAGCAGCTGCTCGCTGAGGCTTTCGCCCACTACGCGCGCAAGGATGTCGCAGAGATGGAAGCCGAGATCGAGGCCGCGCCCAGCGCCATCGCACAACTCGATCGCGTCATCCACAATTACGTGCCCGAAGGCAGCGGCGACGTGGAGTGGATGCTGTGGATCGACGGTTGGGGCGAGGCGCTGCGCAATCCGATGATGCGCAAGATCAGCCAGGAGCTCGACGAGCAGTCGGCTGCGCTGGCTGAGCGCGTCATCCGTCAGGGCGTCGAGACCGGCGAGTTCGTCTGCGCGGACCCCGCTGCCGCTGCGATGCGCCTCACCGCCGTGGTCGACGGCCTTGCAGTGCAGTTCGCGGCTCACGACGGGATGATGACCCGCGACCAGTTCATCGACCACGTGCGCACGCTCGCCGCCTGGGAGGTCGGTCTGGAACCCGAAGCGCTGCGCGACGGCAGCTTCATCGTTGCCGCTGCTGGCCCACCGGCGCCCGCCACCGACAACGCCCTGCGCCAGCTCATCGCCCGCTACTGCGATGCCGTGGTGCGCCGCGATGCGGAAGCATTCGGTGCCTGCTGGGCCACCGACGCCACTTGGCAGCTCACCAAGCCGATCACTGGTCGCGTCGCCATTGTGGCAGCATTCCGCAAGCTGCTCACCGGCTTCGACTGGTTGGTGCAGTCAGCCCCCAATGCCGTGTTCGAGGTCGACGAAGCCGCCGGTGCCGGAACCGGACGCGTACTGATCAACGAGACGTTCCAGTCGAAGCAGGATGGTGCGGGTGCCCTTGTAGGCATGTACCACGACCGCTATCAGCGGGTGGGCAACAGATGGCTCTTCGTCGAGCGCCGCATCGAGATCATCAGCCGCGGCTGACCACCCGCCCCTGTGCTCAGGGGCGCACCTCGTAGAACGCGTTGACGCTGTGCTCAACGTCGAGTTTTCGGAAGCGCGTGAAGCCGGCAGCTTGCGCCATCTCACGCGCCTTGTTCTCCGAGAGACCAAGCGTGCCGAGCCCTTCGCCGCCGGGTTCGCTGAGTGCGGACGACATGCACGACAACACGCTGATGCCGTACATCAGCGCAGCCATCGGGTTCTTGCGGATGTTCTCCTCGAACGTGTCGAGCGCCTTGATGTCGACCAGCAGCCACACGCCGTCGGGCCTGATGGCGCGGCGGATGGCCTTCATCATCTCCGTGGGCTGCGTCATGTCGTGGATGCAGTCGAAGGTGGTGATGAAGTCCACCGAGTTGTCGGCAGCGATGGGGGCGGTGCGCGGATCGTCGAACGACGCGTTGTGCAGACCGCTGTCCTCCAGCTTCAGTGCGGCGCGCGCCAGTGCGTATTGCGAGATGTCGTAGCCGACGAATGTGGAGTTGGGGAAGGCCGCTGCCATCAACAGCACCGCACTGCCGGCGCCACAACCGATATCCACCACCGAAGCACCGGCTCCTAGGCGCTCGACCATGCCATCCACCGCAGGTAGCACCGTCGGGAGCAGGTTGGCGTTGCTCCACGGCTCGAAGCTGCGTTCGATGCCGACCGCGCCCTGCGGGCCGTGGCTGTCGTAGTCGTGACCGATGCCGGTGCGGAAGCTGTCGCGCACGTGGTCGAGCGCCTGCATCGTCTGTGGCAAGCGATGGAACATGCCCATGCCGTAGGCGGGGTGCTCGGGAGTCGCGAAGACCACGGCAGCCTCGGCGGTGAGCCCAAAGCGACCGGTCTCGTCGACAGCGACCAGCTTGGCGGCGGCCTGGTTGTGCGCCCACTCGCGCACCCAACGCTCGGCGAGGCCTGTGCGCTCGGCCAGCTCGGCGGTGGTGAGCAGGGCCCCGGCTGCCCTCATCGCGGCGTACAGCCCGAGCTGATCGCCGAGATGGATCATGCCCGCTGTCACCGCGCCTTCCAGCTTGGAGAACACCTGGAACGAGAAGAACTTCAGTGCGTTCTCGTCGAGGCCAGCGGCATCGCCAGGAACAGGGTTGGTATCGGTGGTCATCAGCAGCTCCGGATCAGGCAGGGTCGACGAAGTTGGGTGGCCGCTTCTCGAAATTGGCCATCACGGCTTCCTTCTGGTTGTGGCGACCGACGAGCGACCCGATGTAGCGACGCTCGGCAGCGAACTGGTCGGCTGCACCCTGGTTGAACAGACCGTTGAGCAGCGCCTTGCCGGCACGCACGGCATCCGGGCTGCGCCCGGCGATCTCGCGTGCCATGGCCATCGCGTCGTCATAGGGGGCATCGGAGAGCTTGGTGGCAATACCCAGCGCGTAGGCCTCGCGGCCGTCGAACATGCGGGCCGTGAGCACCAACTCTTTGGCTACATCGGCCCGCACCAACTGCGACAACATCATCGTGCCCGTCATGTCGGGTACCAGGCCCCAGTGGATCTCGCGCACGCTCATCTGCGTGTCGGGGTGCACGATGCGAATGTCGGCGCCGAGGGCGACCTGGATGCCACCGCCGATGGCGTGTCCGTGGACCGCGGCGATCACTGGCACGGGCACCTCCTGCCACACCCAGCAGACCTGCTGGCCCAGGTGCGTGATGCGCCCGTCCTGCATCGCCCCCGGGTTGCCGGCTGCGTTGTCTCGTTCACCACCACCTGCGAGCGACGCCATGGTGCCGAAGTCAAGGCCCGCGCAGAACGACGAACCTTCCCCAGAGAGCACGGCAACGCGGACACCCGGCTCGGTCTTGAGGCGTTCGCCCGCCGTCGCGAGTGCTTCGAACATGGCACCGTCGAGTGCGTTGCGTTTGTCCGCGCGGGTCATGCGAACGTCGGCAATGCCGTCGGTGATGGTGATGGAGACGCGATCCTCGGACATGCCGAGAGTTTGTCAGGTCAGTTCTTCACTGCTCGCAGCGTGTAGCTCAGCGGGATCAGTTCGCCGCCCTCTTTCAGCCGAAACTCACCGTCGTCGCCCGCCACCACGGCCTCTTCGTGGAACGCATTCCACGGCAGCGAACGGTGCTCCTCGAACAGCGTGATGGTGAGGCCCGCATTCCACAGTGCGTTGAAGATCTCCGCCATTCCGTGGTTGAAGCTCACGATCGTGGGTGCCTCGATCGCTCCTTCGTGTTCCACATACGTCTTCTCCTCGACGAAGACCGTGCCGGCGGTCTCGAAGTAGGGGAACTCGATCACCATCACTCGATCGGGTCGAGGGTCGCACAGCGACCAGACCACCGGATGCCCTTCGCGGACGAACAGGAACCCGCCGGGCTTCAGCAGTGCCGCGACGACCTGCGCCCACCGCTCGACCGAGGGCAGCCAGCACAGCGCACCGATACCCGTGTACACGAAGTCGAACTCGCCGATCGGAAGGTGTTGCGTAGCTGCGTACAGGTCGCTTTCCACGAAGTCGACCTGTTGACCACTCGCCAGCGCGAGACGGCCGGCCACCTCCAGCGCGGGACCGGAGAAGTCGAGTCCCGTCATCCGTGCCCCCAAACGCGAGAGCGACACCGTGTAGGTGCCGATGTGGCATTGCAGGTGCAAACCGCGCAGACCGGCAACCGACCCCAGCCGCGGTAGATCGAACTGCACCACGTTCGAGAGGTGCTCGGGGTCGGCTGCGAACGACTCCAGTCCGTACCCGTGCTCATGGTGCGGAACGCGGCTGTCCCAGTTCGCCTTGTTGATCCGCTCGTACTCGGTGAGGTCAATCGGCTCCACGGCGACCAGCGTCGCGCAGCATGTAACACTGGCACAATGGAATTGAACCTCTCCGCTGACGAAGTCCTTGCCACCACTCGCGCCGTGCGCAAGCGCCTCGACTTCGACAAGCCGGTCGAGCGCAGCGTCGTCGAGGAGTGCCTCCAACTCGCGCTCCAAGCGCCCACCGGCAGCAACAGCCAAGGGTGGCAATGGATTTTCGTCACTGATCCGGCCAAGAAGCAGGCGCTCGCCGACATCTACGCGAAGAACTTCGAGATCTACCGCAAGTTCGGCGGTCCTGCCCTGGCCGAGGACGATCCTCGTGCGGCGCAGCAGGAACGAGTGGTCGATTCGGCCCAGTACCTCGCCGACAACTTCCACAAGGTGCCGGTGATGATGATCCCGTGCATCATCGGCAACCTCGACAAGGTGCCGTCGTTCGCCGGTGCCTCGATGTGGGGCTCCATCCTCCCCGCCGTGTGGAGCTTCATGCTCGCCGCCCGCGAGCGTGGCCTGGGCACCGCCTGGACGACCATTCATCTCATGAACGGTGGCGATCAGGAAGCAGCCGAGCTATTGGGCATCCCCGAAGGCATCACCCAGGCGGGCCTGTTCCCCGTGGCGTACACGCTGGGCACCGACTTCAAGCCGGCCAAGCGGCTGCCGCTGGAACCGATCACCCACTGGGAACAGTGGTAAGCGAGATCGGCAACGGCGCACGAGCGCCGCGTGTGTCCAGCGCTTCTGGGCGTGATTCATCCCGGCTTCCGAGACGAATCACGCCCAAGAGGTTGCCAGCCGACGGCAGCTCGACGGCAGCTAGTCGACGAGGCGGAGGCCGCTGGGCACGATCGAGGGTTCGGCCTGGGGTAGATCGACCACGAACACGGTACGGCGTGCCGGGAACACGTGCTCGCTCATCAGCACCGCCTGCCCGTGCGTATCAGTGGTGATGCGCTCACAACGCAGCACCGGGCTACCGGTGGGCACCCCGAGCAATTGTGCATCCGCACCGTCGATCGAGTCGGCGCCGATGGTCTGCGTCGCCCCGCGAAGTGGAATGCCGAGCAACTCGTAGAACGGGTGCCGCTCGACGTCGCGCCGGCTGAAGGAATGCCCCAGCTCGGCCGGGCACCACACCGTGACCACCGCGAATGGCGTGTCGTCGGCGAGGTTGAGCCGCTTGACCCGCAGCACCTGATCGGTGCCCAGAACGGCAGCGACGCGGGGCGGCGCAACGCGGAAATCAAACTCGATGACGCGCCGCTCGGGACGCACCCCGCGTTGCTCGAGCTGCCCCTCGATGGTGCCCAGCTCGTCGAGGTGTTGCCGCAACGGCTCACCGGCCACATACCAGCCAAAGCCCTGTCGGGCGTCGACCAGCCCTTCCTCGCGCAGTATCTCCAGCGCCCGACGGACGGTGACTCTGCTGACACCGAACTCGGTGGACAGCTCGCTCTCGCTGGGCAGCACCCTGCCGACGCCGACGCTGAGCAGCCGGTCGCGCAGTTCGGCAGCAATTTGTTGGTAACGAATGGTCCTCATCGATCCCCCTCCTGCAGTTCGCGGCACACCCACACACCCGGTGCACCGACCGCAGCATCGATCAGCCGGCAGCCGGCACGATCACCGATGGCCGCTCGCAGCAACGCATCCTGCCCCGCATCGGCGGGGCCGAGCACGACCATCGAGCCGCCCTCGCCGCCGGCGCCGTTCACCTTCCAGCCACGGGCACCGAAGCACGCTGCCAGCTCGGCGAGCGCATCGGCCGCGCCGCTGATCAGCTGCGGATGCAGTTGGCGCATCACTTCATTGTGGGCAACCAGCGTGCGGCCGTACACCTCGAGATTTCCGGCAGTGAGCGCTGCCGCCGCATTCGTCGCCGCCACTCGCAGCTCGTCGAGCAGTGGGTTGCGGTCGGCCTCCAGTCGTCCGATCACCCCGTCGTGCAGCGCTGATGACGCGTGCGGTGAGCCGAGGTACACGGTGTGCAACCGTTGGGTCAGCTGGGCCGCAGTTGCGGCAGGTACTGCCAACTCGGTGCGGGTGGTCGTCGGGTAATCCACCGCAAGAAGGTTGATGCCGCCGAACGCTGCCGCCCAGTGGTCCTGCACACCTGACTGCTTGCCGGTGAACGTCTCGTACCGATGTGCTCGTATAGCGATGTCGGTGGGATCCAGCGCAGCGCCGGCGGCGGCGAGCAGGCCGGCTACCAGGGCCACCATCACTGTTGCGGACGTGCCCAACCCGGAGCCCGGCTGAATGCTGTCGGCGATGCTGACGCTGACCGCCCCGGGTGGCATGGCCGCGACAATCGCGTGCTCGATGATGGGGTGCCTGCCGGGAGCGGCGCCCGGCTGGAACTCGTAGCACTCGTCGGTGATGGCCACGTCCAGCCTGACGTTCGGCCGGGCATGGGGGTCGTGTTCGAGCACGATCTCGGCGCGATGGTCGATGGCGATGTTGCAGACCACGCCGCTTTGAGCGAACCATGTGTCGGTCCAGCCACCTACGTCCGCGGTGCGAACAGGGGCCGAGGCCCGCCACCTCACTGGATTGGTACGCATCGGTCAGGCCTCGATCAGTTCGATCCGGTTGCCGAACGGATCGTCGATGTGGCAGCGGACGGTACCGGGGATCTCCTCGCTCCAGGTAGCCGGCAGGGCGTGAACCGCGATGAACTCGCGCAGGCCACGGCGCAACAGCGCTGGGTGTGCCTTTCGCGCAGGAACGAACGAGACCTCCGCCCCTAGGTGCAGCTTCACCGAGCCAGCCTCGAACCAGCAGCCCCCACGCGCCGCCATCACCGGCGGCTTGGGCATCTCGGTCAGGCCGAGCACACCGACGTAGAACTGGCGAGCTGTTGCCTCACCAGCCACCGGCATGGCGAGCTGCACATGATCGATGGCCACCCACGACCCTTGCGTGGCACCTGACTGGTCATCGGTTTGGCTGGTCACTTGCTCGCTCACTTGTATTATGCTTGTATACATCTGCTGCCGACGCAAGGGGAACTTGTCATGACCGTCACCGCTGGAACGCCGATCGAACTGGTCGAAGGTGTCTACGCCACGCTGCCCGATCGGGTCGCTGCAGGTCGTGAGCGCTTCGGACGCCCACTGACCCTCACCGAGAAGATCCTGCTCAATCACCTCTACGACCCCTCCGAAGCCATCGAGCGCGGTGGCACGTACAACGACTTCCACCCCGATCGCGTCGCGATGCAGGACGCCACGGCGCAAATGGCGCTGCTCCAGTTCATGACTGCCGGCCTCCCCACCACGCTGGTGCCCAGCACCGTGCACTGCGACCACCTGATCTCGGCCAAGGTCGGCGCCAAGATCGACCTCGGGGTCGCCATCGACACCAACCGTGAGGTGTACGACTTCCTGCGCAGCGTCAGCGCCAAGTACGGCATCGGTTTCTGGGGGCCCGGTAGCGGCATCATCCACCAGGTCGTGCTCGAGCACTACGCCTTCCCCGGCGGAATGATGATCGGCACCGACAGCCACACCCCCAACGCCGGCGGTCTGGGCATGGTGGCCATCGGTGTCGGCGGCGCCGATGCCGTCGATGTGATGACCGGCTTCCCGTTCAACGTGCGCTGGCCCAAGGTCATCGGCGTCAAGCTCACCGGCACCCTCTCAGGGTGGTCGTCGCCAAAGGACGTCATCCTCGAAGTCGCACGCGTGCTCACCGTCGAAGGCGGCACCGGTGCCATCGTCGAGTACTTCGGCTCCGGCGCCGACAGCATCAGTGCCACCGGCAAGGCCACCATCTGCAACATGGGCGCCGAGATCGGTGCTACGTGCAGCGTGTTCGGCTACGACGACAACCTGGCCCAGTACCTCAAGGCCACCGGCCGCGAAGGTGTCGCCGACGCCGCCGACAAGGTGGCCGAGCACCTGCGCCCCGACGACGGCGCGGTCTACGACCAGGTCATCGAAATCAATCTCGATGCACTCAAGCCGCTGATCAACGGCCCGCACAGCCCGGACCGCGCGAACCGCGTCGGCGCCGCCGTCGGTGCCGAGGCCCGTGCCAACAACTGGCCGCTCGACATCAGCGCCGCACTCATCGGCAGCTGCACCAACAGCTCCTACGAAGACATCACACGCGCCGCGTCCATCGCCCGCCAGGCGGCCGCCCGCGGCCTGATGGTGAAGACGCCGCTGCTGGTCTCCCCCGGTAGCGAGCAGATCCGTGCCACCATCGAGCGCGACGGCCTGATAGCCGACCTCGAGGCCATCGGCGCCACCGTGCTGGCCAACGCCTGCGGGCCGTGCATCGGCCAGTGGGACCGCCCTGCTGACGCGATCGACAAGCCCAACACCATCGTCAACTCGTTCAACCGCAACTTCCCGAAGCGCAACGATGGCTCGGCCAACACGTTGTCGTTCGTCACCTCTCCAGACACGGTGGTGGCGCTCGCACTCTCCGGCCAGCTCGACTTCGACCCCTCGGTCGACACGATCACGGCCCCCGACGGCAGCGAGGTCAGCCTCGACGCACCCGTCGGTGAAGTGCTCCCGGCCAACGGGTACGACGCCGGCAGCGACACCTTCACGCCACCCCCGGCCGACGGCTCAGCCGTCGAGGTGGCTGTCTCCCCCACCAGCACCCGCCTGCAATTGCTGGCACCGTTCGAGGCGTGGGACGGCAACGACTATGTCGGCCTGCCGGTGCTGATGAAGGCCCAGGGCAAGTGCACCACCGACCACATCTCGGCTGCCGGCAAGTGGCTCACCTACCGCGGTCACCTTGAGAACATCTCCGGCAACCTGTTCCTCGGCGCGGTCAACGCCTACACCCAAGCCGACGGCAGCGCCTACCCGGTGGGCATGGGCAAGGACGCCCTCGGGGGCAGCGACGACACGTACCCGAACTTGGCCAAGAAGTACAGCGCGGCCGGCGTTCGTTGGGTGGCCATCGGCGACCGCAACTATGGCGAGGGCTCGTCGCGCGAGCACGCTGCGATGGAACCCCGCTTCCGTGGCGGCGTGGTCATCATCACCCGCAGCTTCGCTCGCATCCACGAGACCAACCTGAAGAAGCAGGGTCTTGTGCCGCTCACCTTCGCCGACCCCGCCACGTACGACCTCATCGGCGAGGACGACACGATCAACGTGCTCGACCTTCCTCCGGTGCCGGGCAAGAGCGTGCGTTGCCAGATCGTGAAGCCCGACGGCAGCACAGTCGACTTCGAGGGCAAGCACACGTTCAGCCCGGAACAGATCGAATGGTTCAAGGCCGGCAGCGCGCTCAACGTGGTCCGCAAGAAAGTCGCCGACAGTAAAGGCATGAGCAATGGCCTCGTGGGGTGACATCGAGCGGGCAGAGCCCGAGTTCGCGATCGAGTCATGGACACCCGATCGCGGGCTGACGGTCGTCGAGCGCGACTGATCAACGCCGACTTAGGGTGGCGGGCATGGATCTCCTGGAAACGCTCCGCTCGACCGGTGCCGTGCGCGGCTTCACCACCGATCCGGTCAGCGACGATGCCGTCGCCTCGGTGCTCGATGCCGCCCGTTTCGCGCCGAGCGGCGGCAACAAGCAGCCGTGGCGAGTTGCCGTCGTCAAGGACCAGGCACTGCGCGCAACGGTGGCCAGCCTGATGCGGCCGGTGTGGGAGGAGTACATGGGCGCCAACGCCGTTGGCCAGCGACCGTTCGTGTACGGCAGGTCCATCGACGCCCCCCCAGTTCACTTCCCCAACCCGCTCATCGACGAGATCCGGTCGGTGCCCGTCGTACTCGCAGTCGCCGCCAACCTGCTCGACATCGCGATCATGGACGGCAACCTCGAGCGGCCGCCGGTCGTGGGCGGCGCCAGCATTTACCCGTTTTGCTGGAGCATCCTCCTCGCTGCCAGGGCGCACGGGCTGGGCGGCGTGATCACAACGTTCCTCAGTCGCGCCGAGCCGGCCGCGGCGCCGCACCTTGGCTTACCCGCCGACCACGCGCTGGTCGCCACCATCTTCCTTGGGGTGCCAACCCACCAGAACACCAAACTCAAGCGCCACCCGGTCAATTCCTTTGCATCGGTCGACCGGTTCGACGGAGACTCCTTCGGATGACCGAACTCGCACCGCTCCCCACGGTCCGTTCCGCCGAACGGCAGACG
>Ga0105047_10003251_pt1 | contig 28696 bp, 36 predicted proteins | sample MAT04_FD_78384 | JGI IMG/M metagenome (GOLD analysis project Ga0105047, IMG submission 78384) | Freshwater microbial communities from Lake Fryxell liftoff mats and glacier meltwater in Antarctica - MAT-04 (megahit assembly) | ecosystem: Environmental > Aquatic > Freshwater > Ice > Liftoff... | reverse complement strand
TTAGTGACCCATTTATCGGCTGGGACAATACTCTGCAAAGCAGCGATTGTGGCGTAAGCGATGTTGGTCTTATTGGTAGAACCGATAGACTTGCTAAGGGCGTTGCGGACACCAGCGACTTCAAGGATAGTACGGACCACACCACCGGCGATCAAGCCAGTACCAGCGCTAGCTGGCATTATGAGAATCCGGGCGCCACTAACTTTAGCATCAACTTCGTGCGGTAAGGTACCTTTGTATAGTGAAACATCAATAAAGTTCTTTTTGGCGATTTCGGTTGCTTTGGTAACAGCCGCTGTAACATCAGCGCCTTTAGCAGTACCAATACCAACTTTGTGCTTACGATCACCAACAACCACGAGGGCTCGGAATCGGAAACGTCGGCCACCCTTAACAACGCGAGCCACACGGTCGATGTGCAATGTTCGCTCATCAAACTGCTTTTCTTCGGGGATCATATCTGGTCGGCGATTGCGCCTGTCTTGTTGTTTATTATCAGCCATCTTAGAACTCCAATCCTGCTTTACGTGCGGCATCTGCTAATGCGGCTACACGGCCATGATATAGCTTGCCACCACGATCAAAAACAATAGTTTTAATCTTGGCTGCTTTGGCTTGTTTAGCGATTTCTTCACCAACCCAAGTGGCTTTTTCGGTCATGTTGCCAGTAACGGCTTTTTGGCCAACAGTTGTAACGTGAGCCAAGGTTTTATCAGAAGTATCATCAATCAGCTGGGCAGTGATGTGTACATTGCTAATGAAAACACTCAGACGTGGACGCGCTGCGCTACCACTAATCTGTGATCGAATACGGTTTTTGCGTAAGCTACGGTTTTTTAACTTATGTGCGAGTTTATTCATAATTATTTGTCCTTCCCGCTCTTACCGCTCTTGCGGATAATGCGTTCACCTTCGTACTTGATACCTTTACCCTTGTACGGTTCTGGCTTCTTTAATGCGCGGATTTCAGCGGCTACTTGGCCAACCTGTTGTTTACTGATGCCAGTGACTGTAATAGTGTTCTGTTCGATAGTAGCGGTAATGCCGGCAGGTATTGGGAAGATGACGTCGTGAGAAAATCCCAGATTTAGCTTTAGATCGGCACCTTGCTGGGCGACACGGTAACCAACACCGTTAATCTCTAGTTTTTTGCTAAAGCCTTCGGTCACACCAAGCACCATATTATTGACGAGCGCGCGCATAAGACCGTGCTTAGCGCGAACTTTTGGCTCATTATTAGGCCTAGTAAATAATAATTGTCCGTCTTCCTGAGTAATTGTAATCTCGGGCAAAGTAAACTGTTCGAGCGTACCTTTGCTACCTGTTACGGTAATCAGGGATTCGTCGACAGTGATTGTCACACCGCTCGGGATAGCGATCGGTAGTTTTCCAACTCGACTCATAATATTTTCCTTTTATCCTTAATATACTTTACAGATTAATTCGCCACCGATGTGCTCGGTTTTAGCGCGATTACCAGTCATCAAACCTTTACTGGTAGAAACAATAACTAAACCACGACCACGCTTGACGACAGGAATCTCTTTAGAGTTAACGTAGTAGCGTCGTCCTGGTTTGCTCAAGCGTACAATTTCCGAAATGCGGGCATTGCTGTTTTCGTTGTTGATCTGGATAGTCAAAGTTTTGAAAGCGCCGTCTTTGTTGACTGTCACACCGTCAATAAAGTTACTGTCTTTAAGCAAGCGGGCCACCGACTCTTTAATAGTCGAGTGCGGTAAACTAACTTCGCTCTTATTTACGGCGATGGCGTTACGGATACGGGTAAGCATATCAGCAATTGGATCAGTTGAAGTTTTGCTCATATGTATTACCAGCTACCTTTCGTTACGCCTGGGATTTCACCCTTGCTTGCATGCTCACGGAAGCTAATACGGCTAAGGCCGAACTGGCGCATAAAACCACGTGAGCGGCCAGTCTCGATACAACGATTAGTACGACGGGTTGGTGACGAGTTACGAGGCAGTTTAGCCAAGCCTTCTAAGTCACCGAGCTTTTTAAGTTCTGCGCGCTTGGCAGCGTATTTCTCTATCATCTTAATGCGCTTTGCGTCACGAGCTATAATTGATGTCTTTGCCATATTACTTGTTCTCCTTCTCGAAAGGCATGCCGAACTTCTCGAGTAGGGCTCGGGCGTGCGCTTTTTCTTCACAATTGATTACGAATACTACTTGCATACCGTGGACGGTGGTTGTCTCTTCAAAGGTCAATTCTGGGAATACTGATTGATCGGTCAGGCCAAGGGAGTAATTGCCTTGCTTGTCAAAAGCCTTTGCGCTAACACCATGGAAGTCACGAAGACGAGGTAGCACTAGTGTTATCAAGCGATCAGCAAATTCGTACATACGGTCACCGCGAAGCGTTACCTTGAGGCCAACTTTGTTGCCTTCGCGAAGCTTAAAGCCAGCGATTGAGTTCTTGGCCAGTGTTTCGACTGGTTGCTGACCGGTAATTTTACGGATAGTGTTGGTGGCAACTTCTAGAATTTTCTTGTCGTCTTTAGCAGTACCGAGACCAATGTTTAAGACAATTTTGTCGAGCTTAGGAAGCTGATGAACATTCTTGAGCTTCAAATCCTTCATGAGTTCTTTAGAAAATGTCTCAACATACTGGGCACGGAGACGCGGCACGGATACATTCACTTTAGTTGTCTTAGCAGTTACAGCCGCGGATGCGGTATTAGTAGCCATTACTTGATCTCCTTTCCAGTTCTCTTAAATATACGGGTCTTGACGCCTTTAGCGTCGATGCTAAAGCCGATACGCGAGGCCTTCTTACTGGTTGGTTCAACGATACTAACTTTGCTGACCCAAATTGGCTTGGTAATTTCGATAATCCCGCCTTGTGGGTGTGCACGATCAGGCTTCTGGTGTTTTTTGACGATGTTAATGCCTTCGACAGTAACTTTGTTGTCTTTAGGATGAACGGCGGTAATTTTGCCAGTTTGGCCTTTGTATTTACCGGCGCGAACGACAACAGTATCACCTTTTTTGAGGCGGATTTTGTAAATCTTCTTTTCGATTTGCTTAGACATTACAGTACCTCCGGAGCCAAAGAAATAATCTTGGCATAGCCCATATCACGCAGTTCGCGTGGTACCGGGCCAAAAATGCGTGTTCCTCGCGGCAATTTATCATCACCAATTACAACAGCGGCATTATCATCAAACTTAATGGTGGAACCATCTTTGCGGCGAATAGTATTACGAGTACGGACGACTACAGCGCGAATAACAGACTTCTTCTTAACGGCGCCGCTTGGGTTAGCTTGCTTAACGGTCGCAACAATAACATCGCCCACACCCGCGTAACGTCGCCCACTGCCACCCAATACACGAATGCATAAGATTTCTTTGGCGCCGCTGTTATCGCAGACGATCAAACGTGATTCTTGTTGTATCATTACGCTTCTTCCTCTTCTTTGACGGCCTTAGCTTTGGTAGCAGGCTTGGCTGCTTCGTCGACAGTCTTGGTAAGTTCTAATGAATCTTCACGTAAAGCTGGCTTCTCGATAATTTGACTCAATTTGAAGTGCTTACGAGCACTGATTGGGCGAGTTTCGACAATTTCTACTTTGTCACCATTCTGGGCTTCATTGTTTTCGTCATGAGCCATGAATTTAGAGCTAACAGTGTACTGCTTGCGGTATAGTGGATGAGTTTTGCGGGTCTGAACAGTAACGACAATAGTTTTATCGGCTTTACTGGATGTTACGACACCGGTAATTGTTTTAGCCATTATTTGGCCTCCTTAATAAGCGCTTCGCTGAGTACAGTCAGCAGGCGCGCTAAATCTTTGCGTTTAGTGCGAATGACACGGTTGTTCTGTAGCTCACCCATGTGTAAACGGCGTTTTAATTCGGTAATTTCTTCGCGGAGCTTAGTGCTCTCGGTAGTGAGCTCGTTGGTTGATAGCTTGCGGATTTCTGCAACTTTCATATTATGCATCCTCCCTAACTAAAAACTTAGTTTTCACTGGGAGCTTGTGTGCAGCTAGGCGCATTGCTTCCCGGGCAACTTCTTCGGTAACACCCTGCATCTCAAACAAAATAGTACCGGCACGGACTTTGGCTACGAAGAATTCTGGGTTACCTTTACCGCTGCCCATCTTTACATCTTGCGGTTTACGAGAGACTGCGATGTGCGGGAAGATGCGGATCCAAATTTTACCACCGCGTTTGATGTAGCGGGTCATGGCTTGACGAGCGGCTTCAATCTGACGAGAGGTAATGCGCTCGTTGCCTTGTGATTGCAAAGCGAAGTCACCGAAAGCAATGTAGTTACCGCTGGTAGCGACACCACGGATCTTGCCCTTGCGGATCTTACGAAACTTAGTTCGCTTAGGCATTAACATATTACTGGACCTCCCCTTTGTATATCCAAACCTTAACACCGATGACACCGGCAACGGTTTGAGCACGGACAGCAGCGTAATCAATATCAGCGCGAAGTGTATGCAATGGCACACTGCCAGCAACTTCTTTTTCGCGACGAGACATTTCAGCACCGTTTAATCGGCCAGCAACTTCAATACGAACACCCTTGGCTCCAGCGCGCATAGTTGCGGCAGCGGTAGACTTGATAGCTCGGCGGAAGCTCATGCGGCGTTCTAGCTGGTGAGCGATGTTTTCGGCAACCAATTTGGCGTACATATCAGGTTTTTTAACTTCTTCGATATTTACACGAACTGGTGTGGCATAGATCTTTTCGATCTGTTGCTTGAGTTCGGTAGCGCCAACACCACCACGACCAATTACGACACCGGCTTTAGCGGTAGCGATTGTTACGGTTACAAGGTTTGGTGTGCGAGTAATATCAACTTTGTTGATAGATGCACGGCTACCTAATTTCTTGTCGATAAGACGGCGGACTTCGAGATCGGCCTTAAGGAATGCCGCGTAGTTACGCTTATCTACGAACCATTTGCTGCGCCAGTCCTTATTGACCTGGAGACGCATGCTGATTGGGTTTACTTTTTGGCCCATTAGTTGCTCTCCTTCTCAGTTACTTTACTAGTCGTTTTAGCTGTCTTTGCGGCAGTCTTCTTGGCTGCTTCACGGATTTCACCGTCGACTACAACTCGGATGTGGCTGGTGCGGCGTTGGAAAGGCAAAGCACGACCGTGGGAAGCTGGGCGGAATCGCTTAAGACGTGGGCCATGGTTAACGGTAATCTCGGTAATGCGCAGAGTAGCTGGCTTGAGGTTGTGGTTGTGATCGGCATTGGCACGAGCACTCTCGATAGCTTTAATAACTGGCAAAGCGCTGCGGCGAGGGGTGTGAGATAGAATCGTCAAAGCGTCTTCGACACTGCGACCACGTACTAGATCAGCTACCACACCGACTTTGCGGGGTGACATAGGAACTCCTTTAGCGATTGCCTTGACGCCGGTGGTGCCGTTAGTTGATGCTGCCATAATCTTTCCTATTTACCTTTCGCCAATTTACCGCCATGGTTGCGGAACTTACGGGTCGGGCTAAACTCACCTAATTTATGACCAACCATGTTTTCGGTCACAAATACTGGAACGTGAACTTTACCGTTGTGAACAGCAATAGTTTTACCAACAAATTCTGGCGCAATCGTGCTAGCACGTGCCCATGTCTTAATAATGGTACGGTCTTCATTGCCAAGGGCATTAACCTTCTTGGCAAGTTTGAAATCTATGTATGGTCCTTTTTTGAGTGATCGTGACATAATTATTCCTTTGCTATTTCCTCTTCGCCTGGTGACGGGTTCTTACAATCATATTGCTAGTGCTCTTACGGCGACGGGTCTTAAAGCCAAGAGTTTTCTGACCCCAAGGCGTACGAGGCGCTTTAGCCATACGGTGACGACCACCATCACCACCACCATGCGGGTGATCAACAGCGTTCATAACCACACCACGAACACCCGGGCGCTTGCCGAGGTGACGGTTACGACCGGCTTTACCGATCTTAACGTTCTGGTGCTGTTCGTTGCCGATAACGCCCATGCTAGCAGTACAGTTTTCATTAATAAGACGAACTTCGCCACTTGGCAAACGAACTTGAGCGTAGCCGTTGTCGCGACCCATTAGCTGAGCGCTGTTACCAGCACTACGTACCATCTGGGCACCTTTGCCAACTTTGATTTCGATAGCGTGGATAGTACTACCAATAGGGATATTCTTGATAGGTAAGCGGTTGCCAGTTTCGATAGGCGCTTCTTCGCTGCTAGTGATAACCTGGCCAACTTTCATTCCTTGAGCCGCAATAATGTAGTGGTAGGTGCCATTTGGCTCTTTGATACGAGCAATACGGGCGCTACGGTTTGGATCGTATTCGATGTGCTCAATAGTAGCAGTAACACCTTGGGCGAGGCCAAAATTAACTATTCGGTAAAATTTGCGAGCACCACCACCCTTGTGACGGGTTGTGATACGCCCTTGGTTGTTACGACCATTGCCACGGCGCTGAGGCACTAGTAGTGACTTCAGTGGCTTCTTGGTAGTAAGGCCATCGAAGTCTTGGCTGGTCATGCCACGTCGACCAGGTGTGGTTGGATTGTAAGCTTTGATTGCCATTATTTTGCCGCTCCATCTTTGTCGTTAGACTTCTTGCCAGGCAGGTGGAGGCCGCGTTTAGCAGGTTTAGCTTCTTTAGCAGCCTTCTTAGCGCTAGCCTTTTCGACTTTTTCCTGGATGGCTTGTTCTTTTTGTTCTTCTTCTTCAACGGCTGCGAAGAAGGGTAGGCTCTGGCCTTCGGCTAAAGTTACATAAGCTTTCTTAATATCACTACGTGAACCTTCTGAGTTTTTGCTACGCTTGCCGTTAATGCTAATGATGCGCTTGGCTTTGCCAGCGATATTGGTGGTGTTGACGGCAGTAACCTTAACTTCGAATTGAGCTTCGACAGCACGAGCAATTGTGTGCTTGTTTACATTCTTATCGACTTCAAATACGTAGACACCTTTGTCGCTTAAAGCGTAGGTCTTTTCGTTGAGACGAGGGCGAAGATTAACGGTTTTATGCATTACTTCGTCTCCTTAGCTGGCGCACCGACAGTGCGTGTTAGCCACTCAGTAGTGGCGGTAACGGCTGACTGAGCAAAGATAATGCTGTCAGCGTTCAGAACATCAAATACATTTACGTAGTGAGCAGATACGACTTTAACGTCATTAAGGTTGCTGGCAGAACGAGTAATCTCAGGAGTTTTGTTCTCAACCACAATAAGTATGTTGCGAGTTGCATCTAACTTAGTAAGAAGTTTAGCTAGGTCGGCAGTTTTACCAGATTTGATTTCTAGGCTTTCGATAACGCTAATTTTGCCAGCACCAGCAGCTAGGCTCAAAGCTTGGCGAACAGCCAGACGCTTGGCCTTAACATTCATGTTCTGAGTATAATTTTCTTGACCGGTAGGACCAAAGGTAATACCACCACCGCGCCAAATTGGCACACGGCTAGAACCGAAACGAGCACGACCAGTACCCTTTTGCTTCCAGGGCTTCTTACCACCACCACTTACAAGACCACGGGTTTTGGTGACGGCTAAGTTTAAACGGCCGTTAGCTAGGTACATAGTGTAAGCGGCTTTAAGGAGCTCGTGGCTCTCTGGTGCAACACCAAAAACAGCTTTATCTAGCTTAGCGGCAGTAGTGGCTTTGGCGCCAGCTTTAGTATAAGTAGCGATAGCCATTATTTAGCTCCCTCACCAATTTCTTTTATAATAACGATGCTCTTACGTGGGCCAGGCACGGCGCCGGTAACACCGATAACATTGCGTTCAACATCAACTAAAGCGATCTTGAGGCCTTGGGTAGTAACTTGAACGTGGCCGAGCTGACCAGCCATGCGAGTACCTTTAAAAATGTGCTGAGGATACATAGAACCAATAGAACCTGGCTTACGAGTGTTGCCCTTACCACCATGTGTTTTGCGCTGACGGTGGAAGTTGTGGCGTCGGATTGTACCAGCCCAACCTTTACCTTTGCTAGTGCCAGTAGCACTAACGTCATCGCCAACACTAAAAACGTCGGCGCTTAGTTTTGCGCCGACGTTGAGTTCTTCTGGGATTTCATTAATACGGAATTCACGAATGATCTTCGGCATCACTTTGCTGGCTTTTACATGGCCAGCGACGCTCTTAGTAAGCTTCTTGGCAGTCTCGGTACCGATCTGTACAGCTGTATAGCCATCTTTTTCTTCGGTTTTGTGATGAATAACAGTGTGTTCAGCTACAGAAAGCAAGGTAATAGCTTGTACGACACCATCTTCTGCGATGGTGCTAGTCATTCCTAGTTTTCGGGTGATTAATGCTTTCATAGTTCTTTCTATAGCTTATTTTGTCTTAGATACGACATAAAAATGCTTGGTTGCTAGTGGTTTCTGCCCCTGTTATCGGGAGACCTACGCAAGCAGACCAAGTAATAGTCTTACAAAGATACCATAACAGATTAGCACAAGATCATAACTCCTGTCAATGCGTTGCAAAAACTACATTGCATGCAAAGTTTTTGATCACTAAAGATCCTCGCCCATCATAGTTCGCACAATACGTCTTTTTGCGCGCTTTAGCTCAAACTTCATAAATAACCATGAAGGTATAGAGTGTTCTTCTTTGAGAATGAGAACAGTAGTATTTTCGGCCGTCACAAGATCGCCCTTAACTAATGCTACTATCCCCATATGAGTAAAAAACTCGACCTTTCTTTTCTCTATTATTTCTATCTTTGGCTCTTTATGGTACGCAAAAAACTGTGTTCCTAAGTCTCTGATTTCTTCTTGAGATAAAGCTTCAGGCAAAGCCGCTATAGCTGACATTTGGACTGAGGGGTCAGTTGAGCAAATACCATCTACTAACTGTCTATCTAGATGGAATGTTCGACTTTTATTTTCTTCGTACACTTCAAGCTTCTTTCGATAGAAGGTTACATTTTGATTTCGACGTCACAACCAGCTGGCAAGCTGAGGTTCATGAGCGAGTCGATGGTCTTTGGAGTTGGCTCAAATACATCAATTAGGCGTTTGTGAACACGCATTTCAAATTGTTCACGGCCCTTCTTGTAAACATGTGGGCTCTTGATAACAGTAAACGTACTGCGACGAGTCGGCAGTGGAATTGGCCCGGCCAAGCTGGCACCAGTACGTAGTGCAGTATCAACGATCTGCTTTGCAGCTTGATCGATTACTTTGTGGTCGTAAGCCTTTAGACGAATACGAATTCGTTGTTTAGTATCTGGTTTTGGCGCGTCTGCCATAGGTGTTATTCCTTCCCGGACATTCCGTCCGACTCACTGTAACATCACTTTATCTTGCAAAAGTAACTTTTAGTCAGTGACTTTTATTAATTGTGGGCTTAGTATAACAGATTGCAGATAATTATACTACTGCTTGTCAAGTTTATAGCGGCAGTGCAACACCTTGCTTCTCTGCTAAGTAATTGATTGAGGTGTCGAGTTTCTGTATATGTTTGCTCTGTTGAGACAGTTGCTTACCGTGTTGAGACAATTGCTTAGTATGCTGCGATAATATTTTGCCATGATCAGCTAACATAAAGTAGATATCTTTGACGTCATTCTGTAGCGCCTCTATTTTACCATTTAGGGGATCTACAGCTTCGTGTATGATAAAGCGGATCTGCATTAAATCGTTTTGCGTCAAACTCATAGTCCTGCAAGTATACGACCAAAATAAAATGAGCGCCATAAAAGACGCTCACTTTTTTGTTAAATTTAAGAATTATTTAACAATTTTAGTAACCACACCGGCACCAACAGTACGACCACCTTCGCGAATAGCGAAGCGTAGACCCTGTTCCATGGCGATTGGTGCGAGCAACTTCACCTTGAAAGTGATAGTGTCACCAGGCATGACCATTTCTTTGTCAGCTGGTAGCTCAACTTCACCAGTTACATCAGTAGTACGGAAGTAGAACTGAGGCTTGTAGCCCTTGAAGAATGGAGTATGACGACCGCCTTCTTCCTTAGTAAGAATATAGACTTCTGAATCAAACTCTGTGTGAGGAGTGATAGTGCCTGGCTTAGCCAAGACCTGTCCACGCTCAATGTCATCGCGTTCAACACCACGAAGGAGAATACCGACGTTGTCGCCAGCCTGACCTTGATCGAGGTTTTTCTTGAACATTTCAACACCAGTGACAACAGTTTTCTTGGTGTCACGGATACCAACGATTTCAACTTCATCGTTAACATTAACGATACCAGTCTCAATACGGCCGGTAGCAACAGTGCCACGACCCTTGATTGAAAAAACGTCTTCAATTGGCATTAAGAAAGGCTTATCAAGTTCGCGCTTTGGCTCTGGAACGAAATCGTCCATAGCTTTAACAAGTTCCATAATAGCGTCTTCGGATTCAGCGTCACCAGCAAGAGCTTTGGTAGCTGAACCACGGATAATAGGAGCATTTTTGTCGAAACCGTTCTTGTCGAGTAGTTCGCGGATTTCTTCTTCTACGAGCTCAACTAGTTCGACATCTGCAAGGTCCATCTTGTTAAGGAAAACAAGGATAGAAGGCACGCCAACCTGGCGAGCAAGCAATACGTGCTCACGAGTTTGCGGCAATGGACCGTCGTTAGCACCAACCACGAGGATGGCACCATCAATCTGGGCTGCACCGGTAATCATGTTTTTGACGTAGTCGGCGTGACCTGGCATGTCGACGTGAGCGTAGTGACGCTTTTCGCTTTCGTATTCCTGGTGAGAAGTAGCAATAGTAATACCACGTGCTTTTTCTTCTGGGGCGTTGTCAATTTGGTCGTAAGCGACTGGCTTGTTGACTGAAGATGGCAACTTCTTAGCGAGGACTGCTGTAATAGCAGCTGTTAGAGTAGTTTTACCATGGTCAACGTGACCCATAGTACCTACGTTAACGTGTGGTTTACTGCGATCGAAATTATCTGCCATGTAATGATGCTCCTTGCTTATATTTACTTAATCGGCTAATTATAATTGTTGTTTGCATGAGGATATTAGCACCCACACAAGTTACCGAAGATAGTATAGAGAAAGATCTTTAGTTTGTAAAGACCTGTCCGATCCATAGTAATTGATGCTTGCAGCAGGTTCATTTGCTTGGCACGATCAGTGCAATATCTGTTAGATTATTTAGGCTGCGTGCTGATCTTTTTTAGCTTTTTCAAGATGACTAGCTGCAATGCCAAATAAATGATGGGCGGTTTTTTCAAGTTCTTTCATTTTCCAATTATCTACAGGGTAACCTTTTTCGACTAGACCTGTAGTCCAGACTACATTTCTTTTGCGTGCCTCGGCGGTAGCTACTTCATATGTGCGCGCTTCTGGGATACTTAATAGCACCCAGTCTATATCAACACCATCATTTGTCGGGAGATAAGCAACATCATTACCATGATCAAACAAGCCTAGTTTATCAAGTAGGTTAGCGCCTATTTGTTTGAGTGTTTGTACTGGTTGAGTTTCTCTTAAACTGTTCATGCTTTATTCTCACTTTTAAGTATACAATAGTCGTCAACAAATCAAAGTGACACCTCTGATTTTGTACTGTAATATCACTACTTAGCGTTTTTTGCAATAATAGCGTCCGCTACATGACCAGGAACATCAGCGTAGTGATCAAGCTCCATGCTTGAACTGGCGCGACCTTGGGTGTTACTTCGGAGGTTTGTGGTGTAACCAAACATTTCACCTAGTGGCACAAAGGCCGTAATCTCTTTAACGCTAGAGGCTAGGTCTTCCATAGATTCGATGCGACCACGCTTACTGTTAAGGTCACCGATAACGTCACCCATGAACTCTTCCGGGGTTACAACGACAACTTTCATAATTGGTTCTAGCAAGACTGGGTTAGCCTTCTTAACACCTTCTTGGATGGCCATAGAGCCGGCAATTTTAAAGGCCATTTCGTTGGAGTCGACATCATGGTAGCTACCATCGTAAAGCTCGGCCTTAACGTCAACCACTGGGTAGCCAGCGATCACACCACTAGCGAGTGCTTCTTCGATACCTTGCTGAACAGGCTTAATGTATTCGCTAGGAACGGCACCACCCTTGATAGAGTTGATAAATTCAAAGCCTTTGCCCTGTTCGTTCTGACTAATTCGTAGCCAGACGTCACCATATTGTCCACGACCACCAGATTGCTTAACAAATTTACCTTGGGCTTCAACGCCATCTTTGCGGATTGTTTCGCGGTAGGCCACTTGTGGCTGGCCAATATTAGCTTCGACATTGAATTCGCGCTTCATGCGGTCAACTAGGATTTCTAGGTGAAGCTCACCCATGCCAGAGATAATTGTCTGGCCGGTTTCATCATCTACCCGGACACGGAAAGTTGGATCTTCTTCGGCTAAGCGCTGCAATGCGATACTCATTTTTTCCTGATCGGCTTTGGTCTTAGGTTCGATAGCAATTGAAACAGGTGGTTCTGGGAAGTCGATGCTTTCTAAAATAATTGGATTGTTAGGATCGGCTAAGGTGTTCCCAGTAGTCGTGCCTTTTAGGCCAACGATAGCAGCAATATCACCAGCACTAATTTCGTTTACGTCTTCACGCTTATCGGCCTGCAATCGGACAATACGGCCGACACGCTCTTTTTCACCAGTAGAACTGTTAAGAACGTAAGAACCCGCCTGCAATTTACCGGAATAGACACGGAAGTAAGCTAATTTGCCAACAAATGGGTCGCTAGTGATCTTGAAGGCTAAGCTAGAAAATGGCTCAGTTTCACTTGGTTTGCGCTCCACTTCGTCGCCAGTCTTGGGATGTGTACCCCAGACAGAACCTGCATCAAGTGGGCTTGGTAAGTAGTCGTTAACCAGGTCAAGCAATTTTTCGACGATAACGCCACGACCATCGCCACCAGATACGGCGAAGAACTTACCAGACAGTACTGCGCTACGAATAGCTTGTTTGATTTCGTCAACTGAAAGGCCTTCTTCACCAACTTCGAAATATTTTTCGAGCATAGCTTCGTCTTCGGCAACGGCATTTTCGATCAGCAAGCTACGATACCTTTTAACTTGGTCCATCATGTCAGCTGGGATTTCACCTTCCACAAGTTCTTTATCGTGGAACTCGGCGTAGGTGTAAGCCTTCATGTTAACTAGGTCAACAATACCGTTAATGCTCTGCTCAAAACCGATTGGCAAGTGAACCGGGAAAGCTCGCTTGTTTAGACGAGCATGAATACTATCGAGGGATTTATAGAAATCGCCACCAGTTTGGTTGATTTTGTTAATAAAACAGATGCGAGGCACATTATATTTATCGGCCTGGCGCCAAACTGTTTCGGACTGACTCTCAACACCCATTTTGCCATCAAAGACAACACAAGCACCATCAAGCACACGCAGTGATCGCTCAACCTCAACTGTAAAGTCAATGTGACCCGGAGTATCAATAATGTTGATCTGATGATCTTTCCAATAACAAGTAACAGAGGCGGCAACAATAGTAATCCCACGCTCGCGCTCCTGAGCCATCCAGTCGGTGGTAGTTTCACCTTCGTGAACAGCACCAATTTTGTGGTTCAAACCAGTGCGGTACAGAATGCCCTCAGTTGTAGTGGTTTTACCAGCGTCAATGTGCGCGATAATACCTAGGTTACGGATGTCTTTCATTGGTGTTGTCTTGGTTGCCATATTTATCCTAATTCTTTTACATTAATCTTGCGTGGTTATAGTTGGACAAGCCCCATTTTCATCTGGACCTTTGCATGCATCTAGCATTGAGGCGGTATTCAAGTAGACTAGGGTGCTTTGGCCGCTCTCAATATGCCGTTCATATACTCTATCCATACCTAGTAAACGACCGAGTCTGGTCACATTCTGTAAGCGATCGTTTGATTCAATGACTTCAGTCCTCGCCTCTACTTTAGCAGGACAGATCTGCTGGCATATATCACTGCAAACTCTTGCAGCATCACCATTAGCTGGGGTTAAAGCAAAGCCGTTACCCATCTCCATGCCGCCCATAAATTAGGTCCGAGCGAAGTGAGCGAAAGCGCGGTTGGCTTCGGCCATCTTGTGCACGTCTTCACGCTTCTTAACTGCGGCACCTTGGCCGTTATAAGCGTCCATAAGTTCTGCGGCAATGCGATCTTGCATGCTAATTCCCTTGCGAGCACGACAGGCAGCTACAAACCACATGGTAGTCAGGTGGTTCTGGCGTTGGCCACGAACTTCGAAAGGAATCTGGTAGTTAGCACCACCAACACGGCGGGAGCGAGTCTCGACATGTGGCTGAATGTTCTTAAAAGCTTGTTCAAAAACCTCAAGTGGATTGTCTACTTTAAGCTTACTAGCAGCTTTTTCCATACCACCATATACTAGGCGTTCAGCAATCTGCTTTTTGCCATTAAGCATAACGCGGTTGATGAGGCGCTGAACTGGTACGCTACTGTAGGTACGGTCAGCTGGAATGTCACGAATTAGGGATTTGGTCTTTTTACGTGGCATTATTTGCTCGCTTTCTTGGTTCCGTACTTAGAACGGCCTTGCTTACGATCTGTAACTCCTTGGAGGTCAAGACTACCACGAACGATGTGGTAACGAACACCAGGAAGGTCCTTTACGCGGCCACCACGGACGAGAACAACAGCGTGTTCCTGTAAGTTGTGACCTTCGCCGCCAATGTAGGCCCATACTTCATAGCCGTTGCTAAGGCGCACACGTGCAACTTTACGCAATGCTGAGTTTGGCTTCTTTGGAGTCTTGGTAGTTACTTTAACGCAAACACCGCGCTTAAATGGCGCTGGTTTTTCGTAGTTCTTAGTCTTGAGGTTGTTAGTAACGCGTTGCATGGCCGGCGACTTGGTCTTACTAGTCACCTTAACACGTGGCTTGCGCACTAACTGATTGATTGTTGGCATTCGTTCTCCTTGATTGCTGTGATCTGCTGCGTTAGGGAATATGCCAACTCCCTAGCTCGGACCACTTAAATTGAATTTAGTCTTATTTTAACAGATGAGTGATGTAATTTCAACTCAATGGCTGCCAGCCAAGGCTTTTAGGCCTCGCTAGCAACCTCTGCGCCAATGATTTCTTCGGCTTCAAATGCCAGCTCTTGCTCGGCAATTTCTTCTTCGTTTTTAACACCGGTACCAACTGGAATTTTGCGGCCCAAGATAACGTTTTCTTTGAGGCCAAACAATCGGTCAATCTTACCACTGGTAGCAGCGGCGATCAAGACACGAGTGGTGTCCTGGAAGGAAGCGGCACTCAGGAAGGAATCGGTGCTTAGTGAAGCCTTGGTAATACCAAGTAGTAACAAGTTGAAGACGGCTGGTTTCTTGCCATCAGCAACTAAGGCTTCATTGGCTTCGGCAACAGCTAGCTTACTGACTACATCACCAGTTACGAAATCACTGTCACCAGCTTCTTCGATCTGGACACGGCTGAACATCTGACGCACGATGATTTCTAGGTGCTTGTCAGCAATGTTCTGACCTTGACCGGCAAAGATACGCAAGATTTCGTTCATGATGTAACGCTGGGTAGCTTCTACTCCCTGCAGTCGCATAAGGTCATGCAGGTTGATAGAACCGTTGGTCAGGCGTTGGCCAGCCACAACTTTGCCGCCATCTTCAATGAAGAGACGCTTGTAGCCTGGAATTTCGTAACGCACGACACTCTGGTTGGTTGGCGAAATGATAACCGCTTTATTGGTTACCTGGACTTTGCCAGCCATTGGAGCGATTAGTGGTTCGGAAGCGTCTTCTAACGAAGCCACAACATCACCAGCCACAACATCAGTACCAGTCGCGACGTGAGCTTTGCGTTCGCCAAGTTTAAGTACAACTTTTTCTTTGTCATCGGCAGTAATCTGCACGACGTAGTGATCGCCTTCTTCCCAGGTGTTTGCAATACCAGAAATTTCGGTTAGGTATGCTGGTCCCTTAGGATTTCGGGCTTCAAATAGCTCTTCAATACGGCTAAGACCTTGTGCTGTGTCGTCGGCCAGTACGGCACCAGAACGGTGCTTACTGTCTAGGCTCAACTGCGTACCAGGCTCACCAATACTCTGTGCAGCAATCACACCAATCGGGTGGTGATCAGCAACCATGTTACCAGTTGCTGGGTCGATGCCGTAAGATTTCTGAGAAACACCTCGTACGCTAGTACAGCTAAGGGCGCTCATGATCTTTACGCCGTCAAGCTCGGCATTAGCGTCAATTGCGTCAGCGATTTCTGGTGTAAAGACATGGCCTTTCTTGACAACGCCTTTGATGGTTTCAGCAGCAAAACGTCCCACTAGACGTGAAGCGTAACTGACGCCAATCTCTTCGGCGTCGGCGCGTAGTAAAGCGAAACCAGGATCGGAAGTTTCAGCGTCATCAAGCGTAAATACATCTTGTGAAACATCAACCAAACGACGAGTTAGGTAACCGGCATCAGCGGTCTTGAGAGCAATATCGATCAAAGCTTTTCGAGTACCACGAGTACCGGTGAAGTATTCGAGTGGGTTCAAACCTTGGATGTAGCCAGACTTAATAGGCAGCTCAATGGCATTACCAGCGGCATCAGAGAAGATACCAAGCATACCAACACACATTTTCATTTGTGAGATGTTACCACGAGCACCAGAGGTGATAGCGATAGACATCGATGAATCTTCACCAGCCATTTGTTTGCTGAGCATATCCTGAACGGTATTATCGATCTTACTCCAATTTTCGACAGTCAAACGGTAACGTTCGTCCTCGGTAATGAAGCCTTCCTCGAATTGCTCGGCAATAGCGCTAGATCGTTCTTCGCCGTCATCAAGCAGTTTGTCCATACCCTTAACTTCTGAGAAATCACCCATACCCATAGACAGGCCAGACTGTGTAGCGTACTCAAAACCAATGTCTTTAAGATCATCGGCGATACGTGCAGTTACTTCTTGACCATAAGCGGCATAAACTTGGCTCATCACTTTTTGTAAGCGCTTTTTGGTCATAGCTTCATCCTGGAATGGGAAGTCTTCTGGGAAGGTTTCGTTGAACAAGACACGACCAAGCGTGGTTTTGCGGACTTCACCTCGGAATGGCAAGCGGACATAACTTTGCAAATTAATGCTGCCATTGTCTCTAGCCATTAAAGCTTCGTTTAAGCTACCAAAAGCTTTTTCATTCTTAATGTCGTTCTGCGGGCGTTCGTAGGTAAGGTAGTAGCAACCTAGGACGATATCTTGCTCAATGTGCAAGATGAATGAACCATCAGCTGGTTTTAGCAGGTTGCGGTTAGCGGCCATAATGTCACGAGCTTCGGCCTGAGCGGCGTCGCTAAGTGGCAAGTGCACAGCCATCTGGTCACCATCAAAGTCGGCGTTAAAGCCCTTACACACTAGTGGGTGCAACTGAATAGCCCGGCCTTCGATCAACACTGGCTGGAAAGCCTGGATTGATAGACGGTGTAGTGATGGCGCACGGTTCAAGAGAACGTATTTGCCTTTGATCACCTCGTCTAATGCATCCCATACAACTGTTTCGCCTAGTTCGATCAAACGTGAAGCACTACGGATATTGTGAGCTTGCTCACGAGCGATCAATTCACCGATTACGAACGGTTTAAACAGTTCCAGGGCCATCATCTTAGGTAAACCACATTGACTAATCTTAAGTTCTGGACCAGCCACAATTACTGAACGGCCAGAATAGTCAACACGCTTACCAAGTAGGTTCTGGCGGAAACGACCCTGCTTACCCTTGAGCATGTCACTCAAAGATTTGAGGCGGCGGCGTTGACCAGTTGCGGCAACAGCCCGGCCACTGCGGGCAGAGTTGTTGTCGATTAGAGCATCTACCGCTTCCTGAAGCATACGCTGCTCGTTGCGGCGAATAACTTCTGGAGCGTTTAAGTCCATCAACTTCTTGAGTCGGTTGTTACGGTTAATGACTCGTCGGTAAAGATCATTCAAGTCTGAAGTCGCAAAGCGACCACCAGTTAGCTGCACCATTGGGCGTAGATCCGGAGGGATAACAGGTAATGCACTGAGGCACATAGAGCTTGGCTTGATGCCTGCACGGTCCATGCTTTCCAGCAAGCGAAGACGCTTCATAAGCTTCTTCTTACGCTGACCTTTGGCTTCTTCGGCCTGGGCACTAAGCTCAGCAATCAAATCCTTGAGGTCAATCTCGGTCAGCAATTCCTGTAAAGCGGCCGCACCCATACCGACGGTAACGATAGATCGCAAGTTGTCTGGCAAATTGCGATAATCAGTTTCGTTGATGAGCTGTAGCTTATTAAGACCAGTCAGCTGATCTTTGTAAATTTCAAATTCTTGAGTCAGCTCTTCGGTTTCTTTGGTTTGCATTTCGGCAAGTGCCTTAATGTTTGCCTCTTCGGCTTCGGCTTCTTTTTCGAAGCGTAGTTTGATCGCTTCCTTAGCAGCTGCAAATTCAGCTTCTTTGTCGGCAAGCAACTGTGAGCGCTTATCAGTATCGACAGTCTTAATGATGTAAGCTGCAAAATAAGCAACTCGTTCAAGACTCTTAACTGTCATACCCAACAGCAAGCCCATAGTAGAAGGCGTACCTCGCAGGAACCAGATGTGAGCCACTGGTACCGCTAGGGCAATATGACCCATGCGTTCACGGCGGACAATACTGCGGGTTACTAGCTCACCGTTTTTATCGACGGCAGCTTCTCGGCTACGAACACCTTTGTATTTGGCGTCGTGAGGGTTAATGTCTTTTACTGGTCCGAAAATTCGTTCACAGAATAGCCCATCGCGTTCAGGCTTCTGAGTTCGGTAGTTAATGGTTTCTGGCTTGGTGACCTCGCCATAGCTCCAGTCGATAATATCATTAGAGCTGGCGACTGCTAAACGAACAGCGTCAAAATCAGCAATGTCTGTACCAGTGTTGGCATATCGTGTTGGGATCATATTAAGCTACCTCCCCTTCGTTAGTGTCTGTAGTATCGTCGTCGCTTGCAGCTACGGCCACCGGTTGTTCGCCATTTTCTTCGATAGTAACAATTTCAAATTCATCCCCAATCGCTTCTTCGGTTACATCAACATCAGATATAGCCGCTTGAGGCACTTCTATTTCGGCTGGGTGGGCAGCTTCTTCCTGGATATTGCTAGCTAGGACCGCTTCGGCATCAACAACAGTGTCGGAATGTACTAGGTCAACCTTAAGGCCAAGACCCTGTAATTCTTTGACAAGTACGTTGAAGCTTTCTGGCACCTTAGGTCCAACAATTTCAGTCTTCTTGATGATTGATTCGTAAGCTTTGCTTCGACCATATACATCATCAGACTTGATAGTAAGCATTTCTTGCAAGGTTGTGGCGGCGCCATATGCTTCTAGCGCCCAGACTTCCATTTCTCCAAAGCGCTGACCACCATTTTGGGCCTTACCACCAAGTGGCTGCTGCGTAACCATAGTGTACGGACCAGTCGAACGGGCGTGAATCTTATCGGCGACCATGTGGTTCAACTTAATCATGTACATGCTACCGACAGTAGTGCGCTCGTGGAATGAATCACCGGTACGACCATCAAATAGTTGCTGCTTACCATCTTCTGGGAAACCAGCTTCTTTAAGTAGTTCGTGAATCTTAGCTACTGGCACACCGTTGAATGACGGGCTAGCAACTTTCATACCGAGTGCACGAGCCGCCATACCCAGGTGGGTTTCAAATAGCTGGCCAATGTTCATACGGGATGGCACACCAAGCGGGTTAAGTACAATGTCTACAGGGGTACCGTCTTCCATGAATGGCATGTCTTCGACAGGCAAAATTCGGGCAATAACACCCTTGTTACCGTGACGACCACCAAGCTTATCTCCAACGGCGATCTTGCGCATTTGCGCCACAAAGACCTGGATTTGCATGATGACACCGGCCTTAAGCTCGTGACCGTTTTCACGGCTAAAGACCTTAACGCCAACGACTTTACCATGTTTGCCGTTGCTCATGCGTTGTGAAGTATCGCGCACTTCTTTGGCTTTTTCGCCAAAGATAGCACGTAGCAAACGCTCTTCAGAGCTTAGTTCTTGCTCACCCTTAGGAGTAATTTTTCCGACAAGGATGTCGCCCGGATGGACTTCGGCACCAATACGGACAATTCCGTCATCATCAAGATGTCGTAAAGTTTCCTCAGAAACGTTAGGAATATCGCGGGTAACAATTTCAGGGCCTAATTTTGTCTCGCGAACTTCGATCATGAAGTCTACGATGTGAACAGAAGTTAGAGTGTCGTCTTCAACCAATTTACGACTAATAATGATGGCATCCTCGAAGTTGTAGCCAGCCCAAGGCATAAAGGCCACGATCAAGTCTTTACCGAGCGCTAATTCGCCGTTCTGGATAGACATACCTTCGATCAGTACGTCACCTTCTTTGACTTTATCGCCAGTGTTAACGACAACCTTCTGGTTTACAGAAGTGCCTTCGTTACTACGAATAAAGCGTTGCGGTTCGTAAGTTACGCTGCCCTCTTTGTACTTAACAATCACAGCGGCTGCTGTAGCAGAAGTAACTTCACCAGCAGCTTCGGCAGCAACGATCTGACCGGTGTTGCGTGCAGCGGCCACTTCTAAGCCAGTACCGACAATTGGGCTCTGAGGCTGAATTAGCGGTACAGCCTGACGTTGCTGGTTACTTCCCATCAATGATCGGTAGACATAGTTCTTTTCGATGAAAGGAATCAGACCGGCACTAGAACCAATAATCTGATTGCGAGAAGCGTCCATGTGTGTAATGTCGTCAGAGTCGAATTCACCTGATTTTAGGCGCAAACGAGCACTAATACGTTCGTGTACAAAATGACCGTTTTCATCGATCTGACTACCACCGCCAGCGATAACTGATGACTCTTCGTCATAAGCGTCAAGATATACGACATCATTCGTAACTACAGCCTTGATTGGCCAAGTAACTTTACCAGTAATTTTAGCTAGTTTTGCAGCGTCAGCAGCGGTGATCTTGTCGCCTTTCTTAACCAGGACTTTGCCTTTTTCGTCGGTAAGGTCTTCGGAGGCAGTATGACCAACAGCATCTTTAGCTTTTACGGCGTTCAATACCTTGCGGTAAGGAGTTTCGATAAAACCATAGTCGTTAACGCGAGCGTAGTTAGCCAGGTTAAGTACCAAACCAATGTTGGCACCTTCCGGAGTTTCTACAGCACAGATACGACCATAATGAGTCGCGTGAGCATCACGGACTTCAAAACCAGCACGTTCTCGTGATAGGCCTCCAGGACCCATTGAGCTTAAACGACGCTTGTGAGCCAGCTCAGACAACGGGTTAATCTGGTCCATGAATTGTGAAAGCTGGGAGCTCGCAAAAAATTCGCGAACAGCAGCCACTACAGGACGAGCGTTAATCAACTGGCCAGGAGCAACAGTTTCGATTTCGCTCATGCTCATGCGGTCCTTAGTGTTGCGTTCCATTCGTAGCAAACCAATACGGAACTGGCGCTGTACTAGTTCACCCACCAATTTCACACGGCGGTTTGCTAGTGAGTCGATATCATCAGCCGGTTCCTGGGTGTTATTAAGGCGCATGATCTCAGCGATGATGGCTTGGATGTCTTCTAGTCGCATAACGCGGTTTTCGAGAGTATTAGGCACGTCCAAGTTCAGGCGCTTGTTGATTTTGTAGCGGCCGACCCGACTAAAATCAAAGCGTTTGTAGTTGTAGAACATGTTTTCGATTAGGCTTTTGGCGTTATCGACAGTGGCTAGATCTCCAGGTCGCAAGCGACGGTAAACTTCGATGAGAGCGTCATTTTGTCCACGGGTAGGATCTTTTTCAAGGGTAACGTCAAGATAGTTAACTTTACCGGTATCAACGTGTTTAAAGTCTTCTTTCATGCGAGCTTCTGTAACACCGAGAGCACGTAGTAGAGTAGTGACAGCAATCTTACGCTTACGGTCGATCTTCACGAACAAAGCACCGCTGGCAGCGGTCTCAAATTCTAGCCATGCACCACGGCCAGGAATAACCTTTGCGCCATACAAGCTGGTGGTGCCGTGTTGGTCAGATGTGAAGAAAACACCTGCTGAACGGATTAGCTGGCTTACAACAACACGCTCGGCACCGTTGATAACAAACGTACCGCGGCTAGTCATCCAAGGGTAGTCACCCAAGTAAATCTCGGTTTCTTTGATTTCACCAGTGATCTTATTGGTTAGCTCGACTGTTGCCATTAAAGGCGCTTCGTAGCTAACGTTGTTTTCGCGGGCGACTGATTCTGGCAATTTTGGATCGCCAAATCGGTAACCTTTGAAACTTAATGATAATTTGCCACCTGTGTAGTCATCAATTGGGCTGATTTCAGCGAGTAATTCACCTAAGCCTTCCTCAACGAACCACTGAAATGATTTATTCTGATGATCTACTAAACTTGGTAAATCAATTGCATCATCGGTATTCGTGTAATAAACACGTTTGCCGGATGCTAATGCTGTATTTTTAGCCATACGCGTAAGCAAGCCCCCTGCGAAGTTAATTATTATTGCCTGTTGAATTAGCTACGTTATGCCTACTATTTCTAATTTCAAACGAAATACACGGCATTGCCCAGTCGCTGATTCTCTGTTTAATACGAACGCTGTTTATCTTATTTTTATGATTCGGCCGAAGATTCTAAGTCGGGGTTTTTGAGCTTACAATTGATAACAAGCGCCCGAGCTTACACTACTTCTTACCATATAGTGTGCTTGATCGCCTATATATTGTCAAGCGCTTTTTACAACGCTTATCCACCTATTTCTTTTGCAAGTCTTTAGGGTCATTAATGACAGCGTCAATAATGCCATACTTTTTAGCTTCGGCAGCGGTTAGCCATTTGTCACGTTCCATGTCTTCATGAATTTTACTGGCTTTTTGACCAGTGTTCTTAGCCATAATGCTTTCCAAGAGCTCTTTGATACGCAGTGATTCACGCAGGTCAATTTCTTGATCAGTAACTTTTCCCCTGGTTCCGCTAGATGGCTGGTGAATCATGACGGTAGAGTTAGGTAATGCAAAGCGCTTGCCTCTAGTGCCGCTACTGAGTAAAAATGCCGCCGCAGAGGCCTGAACACCAATACCAACGGTCTGAATATCATTAGCGACATATTGCATGGTGTCGTAAACAGCTAAAGCGTCATAAACACTACCGCCTGGGCTGTTTATATAAAAATAAATGTCTTTCTTGGCGTCTTCGGCTTGCAAAAACAGCAACTGAGCGACCACAATATTAGCGCTAGCCACATTAACATCCGAACCCAAGAAGATAATGCGATCTTTTAAAAGTCTGGAATAAATGTCATAGGCCCGTTCCATACGGCCTTCGGTTTCGATAACAGTTGGAATTAGTACGCCAGTTGGATTGCTCATAGTCAGTACCTTTCGTTGATACTACTATAATAAAAAATTAGCACTCGCAAGTCAAGAGTGCTAACTATTGTTTGGAAGATATTTCTGCTTTTTTTAATATATTGAGGTCTGCAAGATAAATACCAGCCCATTCTCGATCATTTTCAGATGCATCAGGGTTTGCTATAGTCTCCTTCATCCCCACGACTGCCGTCTCGCTAAGCCAACCGCCAACTGTCCTGGGCATATCACTCCTTGTGAGCTTGCCTAGTGGTTCTGCCATCTCTATTAAGCTAGGGTTCGTGGTGCTAGCAACCCCAACGGCTTTGGCGAGAGCCACGCCGTCAAAAGGCTTTTCTATAATAACCTGAAAGTGATTAGGCGAGTCTTCATTTCTCCTCATGACTAAAACTTTTCCTTTTCTAATTGTTAAATGTTTATTAAATTGTTATCTACAGGTTTAAGTATACGCTCCTTAGCAAGGGCTGAGGATCCTAAAATATTAAGATTTTGCATAACTGCGTAAAGTGTCGAGTGTTTTCTCGGTAAGCATGCGGCTCATGATATCGCGGCGGTTTTCTGGTTTGTCTAGTTCGGCCTGCATGGATAAGTCAGTATATTGGCCCTTCAGTAACGACAAGCGCATTTCTAATTCTTCTGGCATTACGTTTATATCTTCCAGCTCAGCGACTTCGGCCAGAACTAAACCGGCTTTTACCCTCAAAGTAGCACCTTCGCGCTGTTTTTCACGGTGAGCTTTTTCGTCGATGCCTTCTTCGGCCAAGTGTTCTTGCCAGGTCTGGCCTCGATATACAATATTGCGCTTCTCTTCCTCTTCCATGCGGTCAATTTCTTGCTCAATCATGGTTCCAGGGATTGAGACAGTGCTTTTGGCAGCAATTTTCTCAAGCAGTTCATTGTCATATGTGCGCTGGTTTTCTTGGTCGCGTTCGGTTTCCAACTGGCGTTTTACATCAGCTTTTAGCTCAGCGACGGTCTTAAATGGTCCTAACGTGGCCGCAAATGTATCATCGAGTTTAGGCTTCACGATTTCAGAAACAGTTTTAACTTTGACTGCGAAGCTTACTTTTTTACTCCGTAAATCCTTGGTGCTGTAATCGGCTGGGAAAGTAATTTCAAAGTTAATGTCGGAATCTGGCTTAGCGCCAATCAGCTCATCTTCAAAGCCTGGGATAAATGACTTGCTGCCCAGTACTAACGGATAATCTTTGCCGTCAGCGCCATTAATTGGCTCTTTGGTTTTAGTATCAGTACCAAAGAAATCGATCACAACTTCATCTTTATCTTTGGCAGCACGCTTAACTTCTTTTTTCTCGCCACCACGGCTGAGGATGTTCTCGATAACCGTATCGACATCTTTGCTAGTTACGGGCGTAACTTTAGGTGCTAATTTAATCTTTTTATAATCTGGCAGTTTAATTGTGCCAACAGTTTCGACTTCGGCGGTAAATTCTAGCGTAGTAAACGGTACGAATTTGCTAATGGCGATATCTGGAGGGGCTACTGGACGAAGTTTTTCCTGCTGTGCGGCTTGGACATACAGCTGGTTAACGGCGGTCTCTAAAAATTCAGATTGCAGGGAGGACTGATCAACCTGTTTTTCAACGAGGTTGGCCGGTGCCTTACCCGGTCGGAAACCTTGGACATTAACATTGATGCTAAGACGTTCCAGCGCTTCTTGTTTGACGACATTTATCAACGCTTGGTCAGCAGTGATTATCAGCTTAACTTTAGTATCGGATAATTGGTCTCGTTTTACTTGCATAGTGAGCTAGTGTAACAGATGGAATTATCTTTGCCAACTGTCATAGCGGGTACATTAATTGATAGAGCACAAAACTCATACCCACAAACCAAATAATTTCTGGAATGACACCGATTGGACGCTCAAACCACTGAATACGCGATGTCCACTCAACAATTTTGCCTGGCTTATAAGATTTATGTTTTGTATATCGACTAAACCGTTTGATCGACAAAAAGTCTGGTGAAGCAGCTAAAAAGGCACATACTACTGCTAACAACCAGTTTTTAGGCTTGATCACTACTATTAGAACCACTAACAAAAAGCAAAGCAAAGTGTCGACAGCTAATATTGTTTTAAATGAGCGGCTACGCAACCATTCAGGTTCTGGCCGAGTGGACCCAAAGTGAGGAATTGCATCAAGAATAAAGTGCGAACCAAAAGCCGCCGGCACAGCCATCAAGGGTTCATCTATTGTTAAGCCAATGGCAGCCCCTGTTAAGGCGTGATTAATAGCCTGCATGCTACTTGACTAGCTGCTTAGCGATGTCTGAGATTGTGAGCTTGGATTCTTTGCCGGTTTTGAGGTTCTTTAGGCTATATTCACCACTTTTAAGTTCGTTTTCACCGATGATAATTACGTGTTCGATTCCTTTTTTAGAGGCAGCCTTAAGCTGGTCACCGATCTTGCGGCCGCTAACATCTACCGCCAGGTTAATACCTTTGGCACGAAGTTCTGCTATAGGCTTTTGGGCCGTATCTACCACATCCCCAATTAATACCGCGTAAAGATCAGTTTCAGATGGTAATTCTGGCAATAAGTGATGACCCTCTAAGAAGTTAGAAAGTGTTACGTCGCCCCAGCCAAAGCCAACTGTTGGCACCGGTGCCACGCCAAACAGGCCAACTAGTCCATCATACCGGCCGCCACCAAGCATTGAGCGATTATTATCCTGGTTGGTGTCGGTAACCTCAAAAACGATGCCGGTGTAATAATCAAAGCCGCGCATCAGTGTAATGTCAAAAATAACGTTTGTTATGCCGGCAGTTTTTAGCTGTGCTAACATTTCAGCCAGCTGCTTGGCGCTCGCTTGTTCTTGAAGTTCTTTCGGTAAATCACTCAGCTTTTGAGAGTCTAAAATTCCTAGCAGTTTTTCTACGCTGCCAGCTTGGCGCTGTTTCGGTGTGAATAATTCGTCAGTTGCGGCAATGAACTTGCTCCGATCCATTTTTTTCATACGATCTATCAGCTTACTCACTCCGTGGGCAGCTTTTTCGCTAAGTTCTAGGTAGTCTTTAAGGATATAGTCCATTAGCTGGCGGTCATTTAAGTGAATTTGATACATGCTACTTTTTGCACCGAAACTTTGGAAAACGCCATTGACCAGCGTGATTATCTCATACTCGGCAGCAGTTGTGGCCACGCCAAAGATATCGACATTCAGCTGCCAGTGCTCGCGCAAACGACCGCGTTGCGGGCGTTCGTAGCGCCACAGGTTAGGAATGCTATACCAACGCAAAGGATAAGCCAGTTCCTGGCGCTTAGCAGCCACCATGCGACTAACAGTAGGTGTCATTTCCGGTCTAATTACTACTTTACGTCCGCCACGATCTTCAAAAACATAGGTTTGCTCATTGACGATTTCTTCGCCAGTTTTGGCCAGATAAATTTCTAAAGGTTCGAGTATAGGTGCATCGTATTCTTCGTAGCCAAAACGTTCGGCAGCCTCACGCAGCTTACCAAACATATATTTTTGTAAACGTTTATCCTCCGGGTAAAAATCCCGAGCGCCTTTATATGGTTGAGTCGATAATGACATAATTACCCTTCATTATACTGGCTTTGCAGCGTTTAGCTAGAGGTGTTAAGCTCGAATTTGGTTGCGGCTAAGATCTTTGATGGCAGCTTTTACGACCTTCATATCCTGGGCAAGTACATCAATATCGTGTCTCATAATAGGTATGTATGCTACGTGCTTTTGCATATCACTAACTGCTTCCAGTACAGCTTGATTCTGTCCGCGAATTTCTTCCAAGATCACACCAAAATAATTTGTATCGTGATTATTCATATTTTAAATTATATCAGTTGGGGCGAAGAAGTAACGACTAAATTAACAAAAAATTAAGATACTTTATAAAAAGGATAGTATCTTATTGGTGCGGATGAGAGGACTTGAACCTCCACGCCTTGCGGCACTAGTTCCTAAAACTAGCGTGTCTACCATTCCACCACATCCGCATGAGTAAAATAACCTTCAACGATCATATCAAAAAAATGTCAGAACAGATAGGGCTTAATCCTCGCCACACAGATCACCGCCAGTTGATACCTGGCTATGTCAGAAAGTTAGTTATTGCCACTCTAGCGTGAAGCGCTATGCGGCCTACGCCGACAATTATCGGATTTTGACTTGGCACATGCATTTTTTCCTCAGTACCGTCGGGGGCAGCAAGAACCAAGTCAGTACACTCTTTCGTCACCGGATAACCGAGGCGAACTGACTGTGGATGTTCAATAGGTGTTGATTCTATCTTATTCATAAAGATATTATAGCACATCTAGTCAATTGGTCAAGCATTATCATTTTGATAAAAGACTAACTGTGCGTCGCCATATTCTTTTTGTTGGACAATTTTGAGGTCTTTAAAACGAGGTAAATTACCGGGATCGTCTTTGCCCGGCCACGACAGAACTAAGGTGCCGCTTTCGGCTAGATGGCGTGGCATATGCTCTATTTCCCTATACAACTCTTTATCGTAAGGCGGATCGAGCAACACCAAATCAAATTTTTGTGATTGGTGACGGGTAGACCAAGCGCCGGCAAAGGCTTTAACGGATGTAATCCTGTCTTCAATACCAAGTTTTTTAACATTGCTGGCAATAATCGTGTGGGCACCCTTGTCGGCTTCGATAGTTACCGCACTGCTAGCGCCGCGGCTGATAGCTTCAATCGCCAAAGCACCACTACCAGAAAAAGCATCCAGAACGGTTAAACCCTTAATGTCACCGAGCACCCCAAACAGCGCTCCTCGGGTTTTTTCGGCCATCGGATGGGTACGGTGACCATGTGGCGCTTCAAAGTTTTGGCCACCTAGCCAGCCCGAAATAACTCGCATTATTTAATCCCCGTGTTTACACTAGATGCGCTAGCTTCACGTGCCGCGCAGTACCAGACTACAGTCACCGCTTGAACTAATTTTGGCGCTAATTGGCGGCGCACCCGACGAGCCAAAGGAATAGTCCAGCCTGATTTATAAAAGGCATCATACAGCTCCAAATGAGCGATTTCTTGGGCTAGATTGCGGAACCAGACATCAATCGATTGTTTCTGGAAGGCATCAATTTTGTCGGCGGTTGGCAATTTACGGTAAAAATTCATTGGCACCATAAGCATGCCAACACCCCATTCAAAAGCCGTATGAGTAGTGAACAAGCCTTTTGGGCCCCACATTTTCCAATTATTGCTGACTTGTTTGGAGCGACTAGTTCCGGGCATAACAATTTTTTGTTTAACGGTGGTGCGCGATTCGTTGCCTTCTAATCGTAACTCGAATAGTTTTTCCTCGAATGGAAAATGATGCGCCGGTGTCAAACCATCTACCACCGCGTGCGCTAGCCAGGCTGCTTCAAATGACGCTCTCACACTATCGGCCTTCTT
>Ga0105047_10003248_pt1 | contig 28710 bp, 24 predicted proteins | sample MAT04_FD_78384 | JGI IMG/M metagenome (GOLD analysis project Ga0105047, IMG submission 78384) | Freshwater microbial communities from Lake Fryxell liftoff mats and glacier meltwater in Antarctica - MAT-04 (megahit assembly) | ecosystem: Environmental > Aquatic > Freshwater > Ice > Liftoff... | reverse complement strand
TCGCCTGGAGCCGCGACCCGCGCGGCCTCCCGCGCCTTGAGTACGCCGTGGCGGCGGCCATCCCGCTGTGGTCCGGCCTCTGGTACGCCGTCATGGCGCTGGGCGGGGGCCAGACCGAGGTCGCCGGGCAGACGACGTACTGGGCGCGTTACGCCGACTGGTTGGTCAGCACGCCGCTGCTGCTCGTGGCACTGTCGCTGACCGCCATGCACGCGCTGCCGAGGAAGCGCTGGGACCTGGTGGCAGCCCTCGTCATCGTCGACGTCTTCATGATCACGTGTGGGCTGCTCGCCGACCTGCAGGAGGACACGACGGCGCGCTACGCCTTCTACGGCGCCGGTGTCGTCGCGCTGCTGGTGATCTTCTACCTCGTCGCCGTACCCCTGCGCCGGGTCGCCCTGCAGCAGCCACCGGAGATGGCGGCCGTGCACAAGGACGTGTCGGTGCTGCTGGCGGTGCTCTGGACCGGCTACCCGGTGATCTGGCTGCTCGGGCCGTCCGGCCTGGGGGTGTTCGGGGACGGCACGGACACCGCGCTGTTCGTCCTGCTGCCGATCCTGTCGAAGGTGGGCTGGAGCATCGTCGACCTCGGTCGGCTCCGCGCCTTGTCCAGGGACGACCGGCTAGAAGTGGCCTGACCGCCGCAGCCCACGCCCGACTCCCCTGACCCCGGAGGTCTGCTTTGCCGCCCAACATGGAGAACTACCTGCAGTTCACGCCGCTGCAGCACGACCTGATCACCAGCGTTTTCACGGTGGGCGTGGCCGCGCACCTCGCCGCGCTGGTCTTCTTCCTGCAGAGCACGAGCAAGGTGGCGCTGCGCTACCGACCGGCCGCTCAGCTGTCCGCGGTCGTGATGGTCAGCGCCGCCTTCCTGCTGCTGCGACTGGAGATCAGCTGGGTCCAGGCGATGGAGCTCGACAGCTCGACCGGCCGCTACGCGATCGCCGAGGGAGTGACCTTCAGCCACTCCTACCGCTACCTGAACTGGCTCATCGACGTCCCGCTGCTGCTGGTGCAGCTGCTGTTCGTGTTCCACCTGACCCGCTCGGCGGTCTACCGGCTGCGCACCCAGCTGGTGGTCGGCGGTGCGCTGATGGTCGTCACCGGCTACATCGGCCAGCTGTACGAGTACCAGGGCCGCGACGGGCTGCCGGTGACCATGCTCGTCTGGGGCGCGATCTCGACCCTGCCGTACCTGTGGTTCTCCTACCTGGTCTTCCGCGAGATCCGTCGGCAGCTGCCCCACCTGTCGCCGCGGGTCGGCCGGACGGTGAAGAACATCGGCTGGCTCTTCTTCTTCAGCTGGGGGCTCTACCCGATCGCCTACCTGGTGCCCGCAATCAGCTTCAGCGCCGAGGGGGCGGTGACCCGGCACTACCTGTTCACCATCGCCGACGTCGTGAGCAAGATCGTGTTCGGCGTGCTGCTGGGGAAGGCGATGCAGGTGCGCAGTGCCGAGGAAGGGCACGAGGCCGCCCTGGACAGCCCGGAGGTCGGGGTGCCGCTCCGGGAGACCATGGCGCCGGGGTTGGCAGAGCGGTAGCCGACATTGCGATCAGACGGTCGCTTCTGGGCTCAGTAGTCCGTGCGTCCCGCCTGCTCGAGCCACGCGTCGAACGGCGATACCGCGCTCGGCAGGCCGACGGACTCGACGCGCGTCGGCCACACTGCCCGGTCTTGCGCGAACAGCTCGTAGAAGGCGCGGTCGTCGAAGCCGGCGCGGGCCGCGTCGTGCCGATCGGCGGCGTAGACGACGCGGTCCACGCGCGCCCACAGCGCCGCAGCCAGGCACAGCGGGCACGGCTCGCAGGAGGTGTAGAGCACGCACCCGGCGAGCGCGAAGTCCCCCAGCCGCACGCAGGCGGCCCGGATCGCCTGGACCTCGGCGTGCGCCGTCGGGTCGTTGTCGCGGGTGACCCGGTTCTGACCGCGGGCGAGCAGCTCGCCGTTGCGCACGACGACCGCGCCGAAGGGCCCCCCGCCGTCCGCAACGTTGGCGACGGCGAGGTCCACGGCGGTGCTCAGCCAGTGCTCGTCGGCCGGGCGGGGGTCGGTCACAGGCCCTCCTGGGCGTCGGAACGGTCGTTGCCGCCGGTGGCCAGCGCCACAGCCGGTCGCGGCCCATCGTCGCGCGTACGGCCGAACACCCAGGGCGTCCCGGACCGCGTCGGCCAGCGCCGGGGAGATGGGGTCGTACGGCGCCCCGGTCGGCAGCACGTCGGCCATCTGCTCTACACGATAGTCGCGCAGCACCAGCGTCAGACCTCCCCGTCGGCCAGGACCATCTCCGGGGGTACCGATCGTTTCGCGTGAAGAGCTCATCCCACTCGACATCGTTCGGCTCGCGACCTAAGCGCCGATCTCGGCCAGCTCCTCGACGCAGCCCTCCCGCGGTGCGCCGGGGGCGAACAGGAGGAGCCTGCTGGCCGGAGCGCCCGACTCGCTGCGGAAGCCGTGAGCCCTCCGGGTGGGACGTGGTCGCCTGGCGCCGAGTCCGCTGATCACAACGCCATCCGCCGGTCGATCGCGTCCTCGATCTCCCGGCCGACGACGCGGGCGCGCCGCCTGTCGCGGGTCCCGCGGGCGGCCAGGCCCTCCCCCTCGATCTGCTCCTCGATGTCTCGGGACTTCTCGCCGCCCACGTGGGTCGGGAACACGTCCTCGAGCACCCGCAGGAGCGGGAGGTCCTCGTCGGGCGAGTCGGCCCGGATGAGCGAGCGGACGTAGCCGCCGAGGTGCTGCAGGCCGGTGATGCCGTGCTGTCGGGACATGTCGGCCAGCACACCCAGCTCGTACTGCAGCCGCCGCTCCCACGCCGCCTCCACGCGGGCCTCGGCGGCGGCCGCAGCGGCGTGTTCACGGGTCCGCTGCGCCTCCCGCGTGGCGAACCGGACCGCGAGCAGGGACAGGACCGCTGACACGACGACCGCCAGCGCAACGACGTACGCGAGCCAGCCGGTGAGCGAGACCTGCGCAGCGGCAGCCGACGGCGACATGCACCCGTTGTACGGGATCTACTCCGGCACGTCACGGACATCGCGCTGCAAGGCTGCCGAGTAGGAGCCGCATCCTCGGCAAGGCGACCGAGGAGATCACCACCGCCGTGGACTGGCCGCCGCCGCATGACGCCGTCTCCTGAGCCGGGCACGCGAGGTCGGGCGGGGAGTCCTCAGCCTGCTGCTGCCCGATGTCCTCGTCGGGCTCGATGCGGCTCGTGCCTCACGGGGCGGCGAGCGACTCGAGCAGAGCCCGCAGGCGCAGGGGCATCTGCTCGTGCAGCGACACGACGGTGCTCATGCGCACCACCCCGGCCACGGCGATGAGCACCCCGGTGAGGCGATGCAGATCGGCGGTGTCCCGCGCGACGACCTTCAGCAGCAGGTCGGCCTCTCCGGTGGTGGCATGCACCTCGACGACCTCGGGCACCTCGCACAGCGCCCCGGTCGCACCCTCCACCGACGCCTGGCTCAGCTCTACAGACACGAAGGCGACCAGCGGTCGCCCGAGATGCGCCGGGTCGACGCGCCGGCTGTGCTCGCGCAGGGCGCCGGACGACCGGAGCCGCTGCAGGCGCGCGTACAGCGTGTTGCGGGCGACCCCGAGCCGGCGAGCGAGCGCCAGGCTGGTCGCGTCGGGGTCGTCGTCCAAGGCGAGAAGTATCCGGGCGTCGAGGCGGTCCACCTGCGCATAATGTCACCTGACGCCCACCAAGAGCACCACTTCTGCGCAGTGTCGCGGGGCTCGTTTGCGCCGCTGCCCGATCGTTGGCAGCCTTGAGGCCATGACCACCGCCCTTGCGCCCCCTCGCCACACCGTGCTCGAGGACGTCCTGGCGGTGACGACCGGCACCTTCATGGTCTCTCTCGGCATCTACCTCGTCGGTGCCGCCGGCGCCGTCACCGGCGGCACGCCCGGGTTGGCCCTGCTCGCCGACCGCGCCCTGCCGGCGCCCTTCGCGGTCGTCTACGCCCTGGTGTCGGTGCCCTTCCTCGTGCTGGCCGCCGCACGCCTGGGGATCGCCTTCACCACCCGCTCCGTGGTGGCGGTGGCCGCGGTGGCGGCGTTCTCGTTCCTTCACCCGCACGCGCTCGCGCTCGCGTCCGTGTCTCCGGTCTACGGAACGCTCGTCGGCAACATCGTCATCGGTGTCGGACTGCTCGTGCTGTTCCGGCACGGCACCAGCCTCGGGGGCTTCGGCGTCGTCGCCCTGCTGGCCCAGGAGCGGCTGGGCTGGCGTGCCGGCTGGGTGCAGCTCTCCCTCGACGCCACCGTCGTGCTCGCCGCGGCCTTCGTCGCGCCGGCCGGGACGGTCCTGGTGTCCCTCGTCGGAGCCGGACTGCTCAACGCCGTGATCGCGCTCAACCACCGCCCCGGCCGATACCTGGCCTGACGAGGCGACCGTGCGACCACCACCCGGATCGAGATCGATCTGGATGCCGGCCCTCCGGGGCGGCCTTCGACACGTCGCGACACCACTGGGCTGCGCACCCGTGAGGCAGTAGCGTGATCTCGCTCACAGTCGCCTCCGGAGGTGCCATGACCCCGACCGCTGCTCCGACGACCAGCACCGGCTCCGAGCTCTCGGTCGAGCCCTCGAACGCGATCGACTGGCTGCTCGCCAACGCACGGGAACGGGGGGACCGGTCGGCTCTGCGCTGGCGAGAGGGCGAGTCATGGCGCACATCGACATGGGGCGAGCACGCCGACCGCGTCGCGCGGGCAGCAGCCGGGCTGCGCGCGCTCGGCGTCGGACCCGGCGACCGGGTGGTGCTCATGCTCCGCAACCGGCCGGAGTTCCACGTCGCCGACCTTGCCGCAGTCGCGTTGCGGGCCACACCGATCTCGATCTACAACTCCTCCTCGCCGGAGCAGGTCGCCTACGCCGTCGGGCACAGCCGCGCCCGGGTGGTCGTCGTCGAGCCGGACCTGCTCCCCCGCGTCCAGCAGGTGCGGGACCAGCTGCCCCACCTCGAGCACGTCGTGGTCGTGGGCGCAGCCGGCGGCGACAGCACCTTCGACGACCTGCTGGCGACGACGGGCCTCGACCTGGCCGAGGCTGCGCAGGCGGTCCAGCAGGAGGACCTGGCCACCGTCATCTACACCTCGGGCACGACCGGGCCGCCCAAGGGCGTCATGATCGACCACCGCAACCTGCTGCACCAGGTCGCCGCGGCGGACCAGCTCTGGGACATGACGCTGCCCGGTGGGGAGCACGAGCGGCGGCTGTCGTTCCTGCCCATGGCGCACGTCGCCGAGCGGGTCGTCACGCACTACGCCGCCGTTCACCGCGGCTGCGAGGTCACGACCTGCCCGGACCTGGCGGAGCTCGGCGCCTACCTGGGACAGACCCGCCCGCACCTGATCTTCGGCCCGCCGCGCGTGTGGGAGAAGCTCAAGGCCGGCATCGAGGCCGCCGTGCGCGCCCAGGGAGAGGAGGCCGGACAGCGGTTCGCGTACGGGCTCGACGTGGGCAAGCAGGTCGCCGCCAAGCGCGCCGCCGACGAGTCGCTGCCGGAGGACCTGGCCCAGCTCTGGCAGGCCGTCGACTCCACGTTCGCCGGCGTACGCGGACTGGTCGGGCTCGACGCCGCGCAGTTCGCCATCACCGGGGCGGCGCCGATCCCGGTAGAGGTCATCGAGTTCTTTCGCGGCCTCGGGGTGCCGTTCGCCGAGGTCTACGGGATGTCGGAGAACACCGGCGCGATGACGCTGGACGTCCACCGGGTCAAGCCCGGCACCGTCGGGCGGCCCGTGCCAGGGGTGGAGCTGAAGATCGCCGAGGACGGCGAGGTCCTGTGCCGCGGCGAGATCGTCTTCCGCGGCTACCTCGACGACGCCGAGCGCACGGCGGAGGCGCTCGACGACGACGGCTGGCTGCACACCGGGGACATCGGCGTGCTCGACGAGGAGGGCTATGTGCGCATCGTCGACCGCAAGAAGGAGCTGATCATCACGGCGGGCGGCAAGAACGTCTCGCCGGCCAACCTCGAGGCGGCGCTCAAGACCATCCCGCTGGTCGGCCAGGCGTGCGTCGTCGGCGACGGCCGGCCGTACCTGTCGGCGTTGCTGGTCCTGGACCCGGACGCCGCCCCCGCCTGGGCCGCGCGCCACGGCAAGCAGGGCTCGGATCTTGCCGCTCTTGCGGCCGACGCGGATCTGCATGCCGAGGTCGCCGAGCAGCTCGAGGCCGTCAACGGGCGCTTCTCCCAGGCGGAGCGGATCAAGCGGTTCGCGCTGCTCGGCGAGGAGTGGCTGCCCGACACCGGGGTGCTGACGCCGACCATGAAGCTCAAGCGGCGCGGCGTGCACGACCGGTACGCCGACGAGATCGAGCACTTGTACGACTGACCTACGCGATCAGGCAGCCGGCGCCGCCGGGACGGGTCCGTCGTGGCCGAGCCGCGCGACGTGCTTGCGGGCATGGGCGACGGCGGCCGGCAGGTCGTCGAAGACGTGGTGCTGTGCGAGCACGGGCGCGAGGGTGCCGACGGCCGCGAGCAGTCTGGTGTGTCCGGGGCTGGCGCCCTTGAGCAGCACGGTGATCCCGCGGTCGGCGAGCTGCCCGACGATCTCGCCCAGCGCCCGGGCGCCGGTCGCGTCGAGCATCCCGACGCCGCTCAGACGCAGGATCACGACCCGGACGTCGGCCGTTGCGGTGAGCTCGGACAGGAAGCGCGCCGAAGCGGCGAAGAACAGCGGCCCGTCCAGCCGATAGGTCAGGACATGCGAGGCCAGCAGTGCGTGCTCGACGTCGGTGTCGATGCCGTCCGCGGTGAGCGGCTCAGGCACGGCCTGCGCCGTGCCGGCTAGGTGGACCAGGGCCAATACGGCGGCGAGCAGCAGGCCGGCCTCGACCGCCTTGACCAGGTCGAAGGCGACCGTGACGACGGCGGTGACGGCGAACACGGCCGCGTCGCTGCGCGTGGAGTGCAGGACGGAGAGGACGTTGTGGCGCTCGACCATCCGGTACGCCGTGACCATGAGCACCCCGGCCAGGGCAACGAGCGGGATGCTGCTCACCAGCCCGGACGCCAGGTAGACGATGGCGGCCAGGACCGCCGAGTGGGACAGCGCGGCGACGCGGGTGTGGGCTCCGGCCCGGGCGTTGACGGCCGTCCGCGCGATGGCGCCGGTCGCGGGCATCCCGCCGCACAGGCCGGAGGCGACGTTGGCCAGGCCCTGGCCGAACAGCTCGCGGTCCGGGTCGTGGCGCTCGGCATCGCTCATCCCGTCGGCGACCCGCGCCGACAGCAGGCTCTCCAGGCCGGCGAGGAAGGCGATGACCAGGGCTGGCCCGAGCAGGCCGACCGCGCCGGACAGGTCAGGCAGGGACGGGACCGGGAGGGACGACGGCAGGGCCCCGATGCGGGCGACCTCTGACCCCGCGGCCTCGGCGACCACGGTGACCGCGAGGACGGCCAGCAGGCTCGCGGGCAGCGACCGGTGCAGTCGTGGCAGCCCTGCGGTCAGCAGGATCGCCAGCCCCAGCAGCGCGAGCACCGTCCAGTCCGGGCTAGCTGCGAAGCGGGCGATGGCGACCGCGGCCGCCCCAGCGGCGTTCTCGACGTCCGGCGGCTCGACGCCGAGCGCACTCGGAACCTGCTGCGCGGCGATGACGACGGCGATCCCGACGGTGAAGCCCTCGATCAGCGGCCACGGCACGTACGCCAGCAGCCGGCCCAGCCGCAGCACCGCAGCGGCGATGACGATCAGCCCGGCCAGGATCGCGACCGGGAGCACGACCGAGGGGCCCTGCGCGGCGACCAGCGGGACGAGCACGACGGTCATCGCGCCGGTCGGACCGGAGACCTGCAGGTGCGAGCCGCCGAACACCGCCGCGACGGCGCCGGCGACGACGGCGGTCACGAGCCCCGGGGCCGCGCCGACACCGGTCGCGACGCCGAAGGCCAGCGCGAGGGGCAGCGCCACGACCCCGACGGTTGCCCCCGCCGCCAGGTCCCGCGGCCACGAGCGGCGCAGACCGGCGTAGTCGGCCCGTCGCGGCAGCAGCGCGGTCAGCCGCTCGACGTCCCAGCCCGCCACGGTGCTCATGACGTGGGACGCGGGGCGTCGGCGAGCGACACGGCGTCGTCCGCGTCGTCGAGCGCGGCAAGCAGGGCCTGGCCGTGGCGCAGGTTGGTGCTGATCAGCCGGCGGGCGACCGCCAGCAGCTCGGCCGTCTGCGGGTCACGCAGCGTGCACAGGACAGTCGTCCTGACCCGCTGGCTGTCGACGACCCCGGCCCGGCGCAGCACGCTGACGTGCTGCGACAGGTGGGACAGCTCAGTGCCGGACTCGGCGGCGAGCTCGCCCATGGTCCGCTCCCCCTCGGCCAGCAGCTCGAGCACCCGGACGCGCATGGGATGGCCGAGGGCCTTGAACAGGTCGGCCTTGGCCTCGGTGACCGGACGTCCGGCGGTGAAGGGCATGACGACCACAGTCCGCTCACTTGACAACTTTGTCAAACAGCAAAAGGGCCATGTTGGCGAGAGCAGGACGCCCCTGCGATCTCGTACGTCTCCGGCGGTTGTGCCGTCGGAGATCGCAGGGGAAGTGGGCCTGAGTGGTCAGAGGTCGAGGCGGCGGACGAGGATCCGGCAGAGTTGCTTCTCGGTGAGCCGGTCCCGCCGTGACCCGCTGAGCGAGACGTGCTTGCCGTTCTCGAGGTTGGTGTAGCCCACCCGGGCGGTCCGCACGTACCCGAGCGGCCCGAGCCGGGGGTCGACCCGCTCGACGACGAGGTGCTCGGCCTGGAGATACCAACCGCCCATGTCGATGCCGCAGATGCCTTCAGAGACGAAGACGTCGACGTAGTGGACGTAGCCGCCGTGGCGATGGACCGACCCGTCCCCGGGGTGGGCCTGCGCAGGCGCGACCGGCACGACCAGCAGCCCGAAGGCGGACAGGGCGGTGGTGACGGTGCGACGCTTCACGGCTGCTCCCGAGGGGTTGGTGCTGCCGTTGCGAAGAGGCGGGCGGTTCGGGCCCGATACGCCCGTGGGCTCACAGGCTCCTGCCAGGTCCGGCACGGCCTGGTCCCAGCCGACGCGGCGAACCTCGTCCCACCGGCAGGCCACGGACTCACCGGCGTCGCCGCCGCGGCCCTGGAGGAGCGGCTGACGGCGTCGCTCGACCAGGTCCACGGCCCGGGCCGTGACCACGGCGGCCACCACGGCGCGCCGCTCGGACAGGCTCCTGCCGAGGAGTCCACGCCCAGCGAGCCCGAGGTGAGCGGGAGCAGCACCAGCCTCTGAGGCCGAGCTCACGCATGGGTCCGGCCACCTCGGCATGCCAGACCCGTGCGGGGGTAACAGAGGGCCTGTACGCTTTCCTCCGAGGGGAGTACTTCCCAAGCACCGCTCCGGTCACTACGGCTCGTCCCACGACGGCCTCGGACGGTCGCCCGCTCGCGGGTGAAGGAGACCTCGGATCCGTCCGAGGAGAACCCTGCCCGTGTTGCTTGCACAGACCCCCGTGCTCGAGACGATCGCGACGCCCACGCTGTGGGCGGTCACGCTCGCCGGCATCGTCGGTCTGCTCGTGCTCGACTTCATCGTCACCCGCAAGCCGCATGAGGTCTCCATGAAGGAGGCGACTGGCTGGTCGATCTTCTACGTCGCGCTGCCGCTGTCGTTCGGCGCCTGGATCTGGTCGCGCTACGGCTCGCAGACCGGGGTCGAGTACCTCACCGGCTACCTCGTCGAGAAGTCGCTGTCGGTCGACAACCTGTTCGTCTTCATGCTGCTGCTGGCGGCCTTCGCCGTGCCGGCCGCGCTGCAGCAGCGGGTGCTCCTCTACGGGATCGTCGGGGCGCTGGTCCTGCGCGGCATCTTCATCGCGCTTGGTGCGGCTGCCCTGGACAACCTGTCGTTCGCCTTCCTGCTGTTCGGGGCGGTCCTGCTCGCGACGGCCGTCAAGATCCTGCGCGACCAGCGGCAGGGGCAGGGGCACGCGGTCGACATCGACACCATGCGGTCGGTCCGGCTGCTGCGCCGGTTCGTGCCCGTCACCAACGACTATCGCGGGCCGCGGCTGTTCGTGAAGGAGAACGGCGTGCGGATGGCGACGCCGTTCGCCCTGGTCGTCATGGCCGTGTTCGCCACCGACATCGTCTTCGCCGTCGACTCGGTGCCCGCGGTCTACGGCATCACCGGCGACCCGTACCTGGTCTTCGTCACCAACGCCTTCGCGCTGCTCGGGCTGCGGGCGCTGTACTTCGTCCTGCAAGGCGCGCTGTCCAAGCTGGTCCACCTGGGCTACGGCCTGGCGGCCATCCTGGCCTTCATCGGCGTGAAGCTGGTCCTGCACTGGGCCCACGGCATCTGGACCTGGGTGCCGGAGATCCCGACACTCGCCTCGCTCGGCGTGATCATCGCGATCCTCGCGCTGGTGACCTTCACCAGCCTGCGGGCCACCCGCGACGTGCCTGACGAGCAGCTGGCCGGACCCTCGGCCGTGCCGTAGCCGTGCACGAGTCCGCGGCGACGCCCGACCTGGGAGCCGTCGCCGGCTGGGTCGTCGACGTCATCCAGAGCATCGGCGCCCTGGGCGTCGGGGTGCTGATCCTGCTGGAGAACGTCTTCCCTCCGTTGCCGTCCGAGGTGGTCCTGGCCTTCGCCGGCTTCAGCGTCTCCCAGGGCGTCCTCAACGGCCCGCTCGCCTGGGTCGCCGCCACCGCCGGCTCGCTGGCGGGGGCGTACGTCCTCTACGCGGTCGGGGCGCTGGTCGGCTACGACCGCCTCCACGACCTGGCCGGCAAGCGGTGGTTCGTCTTGTTCACCCAGACCGACCTGCGCCGTGGCGAGCGCTTCTTCGACCGCCACGGCAGCAAGGTCGTCCTGCTCGCGCGGGTCGTGCCGCTGCTGCGGTCGATCGTGTCCGTGCCGGCGGGCATCACCCGGATGCCGCTGGCGCGCTTCACGGTGCTGACCGTCCTCGGCAGCGGGGTGTGGAACGCGCTGTTCCTCTACGCCGGCTACCGGCTCGGCGTCCGGTGGGACGAGGTCGGCCAGTACCTGCAGCCGGTGTCGTACGCCGTGCTCGGCGTCGTGCTGCTCGCGCTCGTCGTCCTCACGGCCCGGACGCTGCGCCGCCGCCGCCGCGTCATGACCTGACCGGGCTGCGCGACACGCGCGCCGCTGCCCTGCGCCGTTCACCTGCCTCCGGTAGAAGTGGAGTCCGCACCACCGCACACTGGTCCGACTGCACTGCCCCGACCGACGACGAACGGAGCCCTGCTGAGCCAGGACCCGGGTGACCGCGCGCCGCTGGCCCACCCCTCCCGCCGCGACCCCCACGCCCCCGTCCGGCGCCGTCGCCGCGTCGGCTACCGGTCGTCGCCGCCGTGACGGCATCGCTGGCCATGGTCGCCGCGCTTGTGACCGCCGCACGCGGCGACTCCGGTGCGGACGCCGTCCGCCCCGCCGCGGGGTCGGCGGACGCCGACCCGCAGACCGCGCCCGAGCCGCCCGACGCCGCGGAGCCGCCGGTCGAGCAGCCGGTCCCCTCCCCCAAGCCCCCGCCGCGCCCGATCACGCTCGCCTTCGCCGGGGACGTCCACGCCGAGGCCGAGTCGGGCGCCGCGCTGCGGGCCGGTCTGCCGACCCTCGGCGACACCCTCGCCGCGGCCGACGTCACGGTGGTCAACATGGAGGCCGCCATCACCGAGCGCGGTGAGCGGGTGGGCAAGCAGTACGCCTTCCGTGCCCCTGCCGAGACCCTGACCGTCCTCAAGGACGCCGGGGTCGACGTCGTCAACCTGGCCAACAACCACGGGCTTGACTTCGGCCAGCAGGGGCTGCGCGACACCCTCGCCGCCTCAGCCGCGACCGGGCTGCCGACGATCGGGATCGGCGCTGACGAGGACCAGGCGTACGCCCCGCACGTCGCAGTCGTCGACGGGCAGCGGATCGCGGTCATCGGCGCCACGCAGGTGCTGGACGGCAGCCTCATCGAGCCATGGACCGCCGGCCCGGGCAAGCTGGGGCTCGCCTCGGCCAAGCGGGAGCAGCGCCTGGTCGACCAGGTGGCGAAGGCCCGGGCGGAGGCCGACGTCGTCGTGGTCTACCTGCACTGGGGGCGCGAGCGCGACGCGTGCCCGCTGCCGCGGCAGCAGACGCTGGCCCGCGCCCTGGTCGACGCCGGCGCCGATGTCGTCGTCGGCTCCCACGCGCACGTCCTGCTCGGCGGCGGCTATCTCGGCGACGCCTACGTCGACTACGGGCTCGGCAACTTCATCTTCTACGCGCGCCCCGGTGAGGGAGCCAAGACCGGCGTGCTGACCCTGACCCTTCAGGGCCGCACGGTCACCGGGTCGCAGTGGACGCCGGCGGTGATCCGCAGCGGCGCGCCGGTGCTGCTCGAGGGCAGCGCCGCGGAGGCCGCGCGCCAGGACAAGGACAGCCGCCGGCAGTGCACCGACCTGACCGCTACGCCCTGAGCTGACCGCTTCGTCGTGAGCTGAGACCTCAGGGCTCGAGCCGCTCCTCGTGCTCGCGGACCACCACGGCGACGCCGCGGGCGTGCTGGGCGCACTGCGTCGCGACCGAGCCGAGCACCAGGCTGGCGAAGCCGCCCCGCCCGCGGGATCCCAGCACGAGCAGGTCGTTGGCCCCGGCCACATCGAGCAGGACGTGCGAGGGCCCGCCGTTGACCAGCGCCATCCGCACCTCGACACCCCGCCGGTCCGGCAGGACCTCGGCGAGCTCGCGCTCGAACCACTCCCGCGTCCACGCCTCGCTCTGCTCGGGCAACGGGAGGTGCTGCGCCCAGTCCCGACCCGGCGGGGCCGCGAGCACCCACGCGTGGACGACGACGAGCGGGCAGCCGTGCCGGCGCGCCGCGTCCAGACCCCACCGCAGGGCCGAGCGGGAGCTGGCCGAGTCGTCGAGGCCGACCACCACGCGAGCCGGGTCCACGAGCGTGGGCGCCTCGTGCGGCACGACCATGACCGGGCAGGTGGCACGGTGCAGGGCGTACGTCGTGGCGGACCCGAGCAACGTGCTCAGCACCGCGCCATGCGCCCGACCGCCCACCAGCAGCAGGCCGGCCTGGTCGGACAGCGCGACCAGCACACGGCCCGGGTCGCCCTGCTCCACCTGGGTGCGGACGACCAGCCCAGGGTCCGGGGCGCGGCGGGCCAGAGCGTCCTCGACCAGCCCGTCCACCAGCTGCTGGGCAGCGCGTGCGCTGTCGAGCGGGGGCTGGAGCACCTCGTAGCCCACGCCGGGGACGCCACCGCCCCACACCGGGTAGGTCCAGGCGTTGACCGCCAGGACCGGCCGACCGGTGAGCTCTGCCTGCAGCAGCGCCTGGTCCAGAGCGGCCTGGGACCCCTCTGAGTCCTCGACCCCCACGACGATCTCCCGCACGTCCGGCCCGCTTCCCCCTCGACTGCGGCTCACTCTCCACCACCAGAGGACCTTCGTACCTGGTGGGGGGCACCCGGCGCGGTCGAGACTGGGGCATGACCACCACCGACCTGTCGGTGACCCACCACGGCGTCGAGGTCGACGAGGTCGTGCGGCGTCTCCAGACCGACAGGCAGCGCGGCCTGTCGCCTGACCAAGCTGCCCGGTTCCTGGTGGAGCACGGCACCAACACGCTCCCCGCGACTGCGGGCGCAGGTCTGGTCCGGCGGGTCCTGCGGCAGTTCCACCACCCACTGATCTACGTGCTCCTCATGGCCGCCGCGGTCACCTTCGCCCTCGACGAGGTCGTCGACTCGGCCGTCATCCTCGGTGTGGTCCTGGTCAACGCGCTGGTGGGATTCCTGCAGGAGTCCAAGGCGGAGCAGGCCCTGGACGCCCTGCGCTCGATGGTCCGCACGAGCGCGCGGGTCGTGCGCGACGGCGTCGAGGCCACCGTCGAGGCGAGCGAGGTGGTGCCCGGCGACCTCGTCGTCGTCGACGCCGGCGACAAGGTGCCGGCCGACCTCAGGCTGGTCCGCGAGGCCGAGCTCGCCGTTGACGAGTCGGCGCTGACCGGCGAGTCGCTCCCCTCGGAGAAGGACGAGGTGGTCCTGCCCCACCACACGACCGTCGCGGACCGGCGGAACATGCTCTACAGCGGCACTCTCGTGACCGCCGGGTCCGGAGCCGGCATCGTCGTGGCGACCGGCGCGCAGACCCAGCTCGGGGAGATCCACCGCCTCGTCGGCTCGGCCGACACCCTGGCGACGCCGCTGACCCGCAAGCTCGCGGCATTCAGCACGCTGCTGACGGTGTGGATCCTGGGGCTGGCCGCCTTCACCTTCGTCATCGGCCTGCTGCGCGGGAGGCCCGTCGACGAGATGGTCACCGCCTCCGTCGCGCTCGCGGTGGGAGCGATCCCCGAGGGCCTGCCCGCCGCGGTGACGATCACCCTCGCGATCGGGGTCTCCCGGATGGCTCGCCGGCGGGCGGTCATCCGACGCCTGCCCGCGGTGGAGACCCTCGGCAGCACCACGGTGGTCTGCTCGGACAAGACCGGGACCCTGACCCAGAACCAGATGACCGTACGCACCGTCTGGACGCCCGACCGCCTGTTCACGGTGTCCGGGTCCGGCTACGCCCCCGACGGTCAGGTGCACGGGGTGGACGGCGAGGCGGTGTCCTCGACGGACGACCAGGCACTGCGCTGGTCGCTCACGGTCGGGGTCGGCTGCAACGACGCCACCCTTGTCCTCGACGAGGAAGCGCACGGGATCGTCGGCGCCCCCACCGAGGGCGCGCTGCTGGCGGTCGGCGCCAAGGCCGGCATCCACGCCGAGGAGCTGGCGGTGAGCTGGCCCCGGGTCGCGACCACGCCCTTCAGCTCGGAGCGCCAGTACATGGCGACCGTGCACCGGGACGACGAGGACGGCGGCCACGTCGTCCTGGTCAAGGGCGCCGCCGAGCGGGTGATCGCCATGTGCACCAGCGAGCTGGGCGCCGGCGGCGGTGTACGACCGGTCGACCGCGCCGCGGCCCTGCACGTCACCGAGCAGCTCGCCGCCGACGGCCTGCGCGTGCTCGGCACTGCGTACGCCCGGGTGGACGGCGCCGAGGCCGTCGACGAGCACGACCTCCAGGGCCGGCTGGTGCTGACCGGTCTGCAGGCGATGCTCGACCCGCCACGAGAGGCTGCGGCGAGTGCCGTCCAGACCTTCCACACCGCCGGCATCACCGTGAAGATGATCACCGGCGACCACGCCCGCACGGCCACCGCCATCGCCGGCCAGCTCGGACTGCTCCACGACCCCGTCGGGCCGCACGACGTGCTGACCGGCGGGGAGCTCGAGGCGCTGCCGGACGACGACTACCCGGACGCCGTCGAGCGGGCCTCGGTGTTCGCCCGCGTCTCCCCCGCCCAGAAGCTGCGGCTGGTCAAGGCGATGCAGGCCCGGCGGCACGTCATCGCCATGACCGGTGACGGCGTCAACGACGCACCGGCGCTGCGGCAGGCCGACATCGGCATCGCCATGGGGCACTCGGGCACCGAGGTGGCCAAGGAGGCGGCCGACATGGTGCTGACCGACGACGACTTCGCGACGATCGAGGCGGCGGTCGAGGAGGGCCGCGGGGTCTTCGACAACCTCACGAAGTTCATCGTCTGGACCCTGCCCACCAACGTGGGCGAGGGAATGATCGTCCTGGTCGCGATCCTGCTCGGCCAGCAGCTGCCGATCCTGCCCACGCAGATCCTGTGGATCAACATGACGACCGCCGTGCTGCTCGGCCTGATGCTCGCCTTCGAGCCCAAGGAGGCCGACGTCATGACCCGGCCCCCGCGAGACCCCGACCGGCCGCTGCTGACCCGGGCCCTGGTGATCAGGGTCCTGCTGGTGTCCGCGCTGGTCGTCGCCGGGTCGTGGTGGGTCTTCCAGGCTGAGCGCGGGTCCGGCGCCACGCTGCCGGAGGCCCGGACCGCAGCGGTCCATGCGGTCGTGGCGATCCAGATCCTCTACCTGTTCAGCTGCCGGTCGCTGAGCCGCGCGGCCTGGCGGCTCGGCCTGCTGAGCAACCGGTGGGTCATCGGCGGCGTCTGCCTCCAGATCCTCGCCCAGCTCTGCTTCACCTACGTCCCCGCCCTGAACGACCTGTTCCAGACGGCCCCGATCGACCCCGGGGCCTGGGCCCGCATCCTGCTGGCTGCGATTCTGGCGTCGCTCGTGATCGCGGTCGACAAGCGCTTGCGCCATGCGGCCCTGTAGGCGTGCCGTGGCAGCAGCGTCAGGCGTCGAGCGGGACCGACCACAGCAGGCGGGTCCCACCGGCTGCGGGCGCATGCAGCTCCAGCTCGCCGCCGAGCTGCGCCGCGCGGGCCGCGAGGTTGGCCAGACCGCTGCGCCGGCCTCCGCTCGGGATCCCCTTGCCGTCGTCGCCGACCTCGAGCACGAGCGAGACCTCGTCGACGGCAAGGCGCACCTCGACCCGACTGGCCTCAGCGTGCCGGGCGGCGTTGCTCAGCGCCTCGCGCAACGAGGCCAGCACCTGGACCGCCAGCTCGTCCGGGACCAGCGTGTCGAGCAGCCCCTCCATCCGGAGGGAGGGCGCGAAGCCCAGCTGCTCGGTCCCGGCGTCGACGACCTGGAGGACCTGCGAGCGCAGCGACACCGACTGGCCGGCCGGGACCTGCAGCCCGTAGATCGTCGAGCGCAGCTCCTTGATCGTGGCGTCGAGGTCCTCGACGGCCGACAGCACGCGCTTGCCCGCCTCGTCGGGACGGACCGCGATGAGACGGATCGCCCCCTCGAGCTGCATGCCGGTCGCGAACAGCCGTTGGATCACCAGGTCGTGGAGGTCGCGGGCGATCCGATCCCGGTCCTCGAACACCGCGAAGCGCTCGAGCGCTCGGCGTCGCTCGGCCAGCTCCAGGGCCACCGACGCCTGCGCGGCGAAGCTGGTGACCGCACGGCGGGAGATCTCCTGCTTGGCCGTCGGGATGCCGCTGATGGCCAGCACCCCCCGAGCGCCACCGCTCGGGCCGGCCAGGGGCACGCCCAGGCTCACCGCCCCGTCGAGCAGCGTCGGCTCCTCGAACACCGCGGACTGCTCGTCGTCGATCACCTTCCCGAGAACCGTCTGCGAGCCCGTCAGCAGGCGGCCGCGCATCTGCTCGGCGCCCTCTCCGTCGGCGACCTCCACGAGCAGCCGGTCGTCGCCGATCGGGAGCGCCGCGAAGGCCAACCGGGCGCCGGTGACCTCGCGCGCCCGCTGGGCGATGAGCGCCAGCACGTCTTCCGGGTCCCGGCCGGACAGCAGCGCCGTGGAGACCTCGCTGGAGGCCTCCACCATCTTGTTGCGGAGCTCGGCCTCGGCGTAGAGCCGGGCGTTCTGGATCGCGACACCGGCCGCCGCGGCAAGGGCCTGGACGATGATCTCGTCGTCCTCGTCGAAGTCGCCGCCACCGCGCTTCTCGGTGAGGTAGAGGTTGCCGAAGACGACGTCGCGGACGCGGATGGGCACGCCCAGGAAGCTGCGCATCGGCGGGTGGCCCGCGGGGAAGCCGAACGACGAGGCGTGCTCGGCCAGGTCGTGCAGCCGCAGCGGACGGGGGTCGTCGATTAGCTTGCCGAGCACGCCATGCCCCGCCGGCAGCTCACCGATCCTCTGGGCCATCTCGTCGTCGATCCCGACGACCACGAACTGCGACAGGCTGCGTCCGTCGCCGCCGATGACCCCGAGTGCGGCGTACTGGGCGTCGCCCAGGTCCGCGGCCGCCTCGGCGATGCGGCGCAGCACGCCCTGCAGGTCGAGGTTCTCCCCCACGGCGAGGACGGCCTCGAGCAGCCGGCGCAGCCGGTCGCGTGCCCCGATGACCGCGGAGAGGCGGCCCTGGACCTCGCTCAGCAGGTCGTCCAGCCGGAAGTGCGGCAGCCCGCCCAGCGAGACGTCTTGGGGCACGTCCCCTCCTTCGTCCACCTCGACCCTCTGACCGGGGGACGGTGGTCGCGCCGTCGTCAGCTGGAGGCCGGGCGCCGGGACCCGGTGCTCGACTGGTGCAGGTTGGTCGCCAGGACCGCCACCTGGGTGCGGCGCTGCAGTCCGAGCTTGGCGAGCAGGTTGCTCACGTAGTTCTTGACCGTCTTCTCGGCCAGGAAGATGCGTGCGCCGATCTCCCGGTTGGTCAGCCCCTCCCCGATGAGCTCGAGGATCCGGCGCTCCTGCTCGGTGAGGTCCTTGAGCGGGTCGTCGGCCTTGGGCGAGCGCATCCGCTCGAGCACGGCGGCGGTCGCCCGCGGGTCGAGCAGCGACCCGCCGGCCGCGACGGTCCGCACGGCCCCGATGAGGTCCGAGCCCCGGATCTGCTTCAGGACGTAGCCGGCCGCTCCGGCCAGGATCGCGTCGAACAGGGCCTCGTCGTCCGAGAACGACGTCAGCATCAGGCAGGCGAGGCCGGGCATCTGCGACCGGAGCTCGCGGCAGACGCTGACGCCGTCGCCGTCGGGCAGGCGCACGTCGAGGACGGCGACGTCCGGGCGGACGGCCGGCACCCGGGCCAGCGCCTCGGCGGCGGTCCCGGCCTCGCCGACGACCTCCATGTCCGGCTCGGCGTCGAACAGGCTCTTCACCCCGCAGCGCACGACCTCGTGGTCGTCGAGCAGGAAGACCTTCACCACCGCGCCCTGCACCTGGGCAGCAGAGCTGGCGGGACCGGTCACGAGCGCTCCTCCACGGGCTGCAGGATGGCGTCCACGCTACGTCGTCCGGTGCGGCCCGTCGCGCTCTGCGCGAAGCCGAGGCGCAGCGCCATCTGGGGCACGCCGGCCAGCCCGAGCTCGTGCCGCAGCCGCAGCCGGTAGGCGTCCTTGTCGGTCACCTGCCCGAGCGGCTGTGCCAGCACGCCGTTCCTGGCGGCTTCGAGCAGCAGCGCACCGAGCGCCTGACCGGCGGTGAGCCAGTCGTACGGCGCATCGGCGTGGGTCACGACGACCACGACGTCGGGGTGCTCAGCCGAGGGGGGGTCGTCGGACTCCGCCTGTGCGGGCGTGGTGCTGAACTGGCGCAGCGCCAGGGAGGACCCCCGTCCCGAGCTCGGGTCGAGCGCCTCCGAGGGGATGCCCTGGTCCGGTTCACCCTGCAGGTCGGCCCACCTGGCCAGCTCCTCGCGGTAGGCCGGGTCGCGCGCCTCCTCCTCGTCGGCGTGGGAGAGGAGCACGGTCAGCAACACCAGGTCGCCCTCGTCGCGCACGGTGCGCAGACCGGCGCCCTCGGCGTCGACGGCGGAGCGCAGCACCTCGAGCACCGCCTCGGGGACCTCGGTCGGCGCGAACGGGCTGCGGTGGGTGCTGCGCCGCAGGGCCGCGTCCGCCAGCTCGACCTCGTCGGTGGTCGGGGGCGCACCGAGCGCGAGGTCGAGCCGGGCGAGGTGGTCGGGCTGGTCCGGGTCCGGCAGGAGCTGCACCCGCGCATCGACCCCCAGCGCGCGAGCGCCGACTTTGGCGTGCTGCAGGGCCGCACCGCAGGACAGGTGCAGCTGCCGGCCGTCGGGGTCGAGCACGGGCAGCTGGCGGCTGCGGTCGGCGTACAGGTCCAGCACGCCGCCCGCGACCTCGAAGCGCCACGGTTGCGTGTTGTGCACGCTCGGGGCCCGGCTGGCAGCGCCCACGACGTGGTCGATGATCTCCCGTGGCGGGGGGCTCATGGGACTGCTCCCGTCGAGGTGTGGCCGGTGCCGACGAAGGGGGTCACGCCCTGTCCGAACCCGACCGCTGATCGGTCCGGATGCCCCGGACCTCCCCGCAGGGTATGCCGACCGCCGTCCCCCCTGTCCGACCGATCGCTCCGGGGGCGGCCCGGTGCAGGCGGGTGAGGCCGTCCGGGGGCGGGAGCCGGCGCGCCGCCCCGGTGACGACGACGCTCCACCCCCCGCCGTTGAGGTCGCCGAACCGACCGAGGGGGTCGCGTGCCCCCTCCTGATCGATCTGGAACGCCACGACCTGCCCGTCCAGCATGTCGGCGAGCCGCGGCTCGGCGTCGGCGATCACGATGTGCGTGCCGACCAGCGTGTAGCGCACGGGCCGGATGGCCGGCATCGCCCGCTCGGTGAACACGACACGTCCGACCGTGCGTCTGGCCAGCAGGTCGAGGCACTCTCGCCTGCTGAGGGGATCGGGGACTTCCATGGCTGCTGCTCCGCGGGGTAGGGCGAGTGACCGAGCGTGCGCTGAGGGTCAGGGCGTGGGAAGGGGCTTAGGTCCTGCGGCGGTCCCCCGTTGGGCCCAACCCGCCCGCCCGTCCGCTCGCGAGGAGTGCCCCGGGACCTACGACCCTGCCCCTGTCGCCCGCCCGCAGGGCAGGCTGTGCCGGGGAGGGTCCTCCCTCCCGTGAGAGAGAGGCAGGCCGGCGTGACGGAGACGTCCAGGACAGAGCGGACCGAGGCAGAGACGGCGGACCGGCTCGGGTCGCTCGACGCCGACGAGCTCGCCACCGTCGATGCGTGGTGGCGGGCCTGCAACTACCTGACGGTGGGCCAGATCTACCTTCGGTCCAATCCGCTGCTGCGCGAGCCGCTGTCCGCCGAGCACGTCAAGCCGCGGCTGCTGGGCCACTGGGGCACGAGCCCGGGCCTGGCGCTGATCTACGCCCACGCCTCCCGGCTCGTGCGCGAGGCCGGGCAGGAGGTGCTCTACCTCGCCGGCCCCGGCCACGGCGGTCCGGCGCTGGTGGCCGCGGGGTGGCTCGAGGGCACCTGCACCGAGATCTACCCAGAAGTCACCCAGGACGCCGAGGGCCTCGTGCGCCTCGTGCGCCGCTTCTCGACGCCCGGCGGCATCCCCAGCCACGTCTCGGTGACCACACCCGGGTCGATCCACGAGGGCGGCGAGCTCGGCTACGTGCTGCTGCACGCTTTCGGCGCCGTGATGGACAACCCGGACCTGATCGCGTTGGCGGTCGTCGGTGACGGCGAGGCCGAGACCGGGCCCCTGGAGGGCTCGTGGAAGGGGATCTCGTTCCTGAACGCCGCCCGGGACGGCGCCGTCCTGCCGGTGCTGCACCTCAACGGCGCCAAGATCTCCGGCCCGACCGTGCTGGCGCGCAAGCCGCGAACCGAGGTCCGGTCGCTGCTGGAGGGCCACGGCTACGACGTGCTCGAGGTCGAGGGCGAGGACCTGCCCGGCATGCACGAGCGGTTCGCCGCGGCCCTGGCTGAGGCCTGGCTGCGGATCAGGCTGATCCAGCGCGCCGCCCGCGAGGGCACCGCACCGGTCGAGCGCCCGCGCTGGCCGCTCATCGTGTTGCGCAGTCCCAAGGGCTGGACCGGTCCCGACGTCGTCGACGGCGTGCAGGTCGGCGGCACGTTCCGCTCACACCAGGTGCCGCTCTCGGGCGTGCGCGACAACCCGGCGCACCTGGCGCTGCTCGAGGACTGGCTGGCGTCCTACCGGCCCGACGAGCTGTTCGACGCCGACGGCGCGCCCAGCGAGGTCGTACGCCGCAACAACCCCGTCGGCACGCTGCGCATGAGCGCATCGCCGCACGCCAACGGCGGGGCGGGGCTCGACCTCGACCTGCCGGACCACCGCGCCTACGCCGTCGAGATCACCGGACCGGGGCACGAGCGGGCCGAGTCGACCCGGCGTCTGGGCGAGCTGCTGCGGGACGTCTACCGCGCGAACCCCCACAGCTTCCGGCTGTTCTGCCCCGACGAGACCAACAGCAACAGGCTCGGCGCCGTCTTCGAGGCCAGCGACCGCGCCTTCATGGAGCAGGTCGGGCCCGACGACGTGGCGATCGGACCGGACGGCCGGGTCATGGAGGTGCTGTCCGAGCACAGCTGTCACGGCTGGCTGGAGGGCTACACCTTGACCGGCCGGCACGGGATGTTCGCGACGTACGAGGCGTTCGCCATGGTCAGCGCCTCGCAGACGATCCAGCACGGCAAGTGGCTGCAGGAGGCGCACGCTCTGCCGTGGAGGGTGCCCGTCCCCAGCCTGAACGTCCTGCTGACCTCGACCGCCTGGCGCAACGACCACAACGGGTTCTCCCACCAGGGCCCGGGCCTGCTGCAGAACGTGCTGACGCAGCGAGGGGACATCTCGCGGATCTACCTGCCCCCGGACGCCAACTGCCTGCTGGCGGTGGCCGACCGGGCGCTGCGGTCGCGGTCCGCCATCAACGTGATCGTCATCGACAAGCAGCCACAGCTGCAGTGGCTGACGATGGACCAGGCGGAGCGGCACTGCGCCAGCGGGGCGGGGGTGTGGGCCTGGGCGGGCAACGAGTCCCCGGACCGGGACCCCAACGTCGTGCTCGCGTGCGCCGGCGACGTGGTGACGATGGAGACCGTCGCGGCGGCGCAGATCCTCGCCGAGCGGCTGCCCGGGTTGAAGGTCAGGGTCGTCAACGTCGTCGACCTCATGAGCCTCACCCGTCCACGCGACCACCCCCACGGCATGTCCGAGACCGCGTTCGACGCGCTGTTCACCGACCACGCCGACGTCGTGTTCGCCTTCCACGGCTACCCCGGCGCGATCCACCAGCTCGTGCACGGACGGCCCGACGCCGACCGCTTCCGCGTCCGCGGCTTCATCGAGCAGGGCAGCACCACGACGCCGTTCGACATGGTCGTGCGCAACCGGGCGTCGCGCTACCACCTGGTCATGGACGCGATCAACAACGCCGGCCGCACGCCGCCCGGCTCGGCCGAGCTGAAGCAGTGGTGCGAGGACCGGCTGGCCGAGCACCGGACCTACATCGTGGAGCACCTCGAGGACCTCCCCGACGTCCGGGACTGGGTGCTCGGCGACTGGGCCGTCCGGAGCTGAGCGGGTGCGGGTCCTGGTGGTCAACGCCGGTTCCAGCAGCCTCAAGCTGTCCGTGCTGGACGACGGGTCGGCCCTCGGCTCGACCACGGTCGAGCGCTGGGAGGGCGCGGCGGACATCACGTCCGTGCAGGCGCTGCTGGAGCGGTCGGGGCCGGTGGACGCCATCGGCCACCGGGTCGTGCACGGCGGGCCGGACCACGCCGGCCCGGCCCGGGTCGACGCCGCCCTGGTCCAGGAGCTGACCGCGCTGACCGACCTGGCACCCCTGCACCAGCCGCGGTCGCTGGCCGGCATCGCGCTGACTCGGCGGCTGCTCCCCGAGGTGCCGGCCGTCGCCTGCTTCGACACCTCCTTCCACCGGACCCTGCCGGCGGCCGCCTCGACCTACGCGCTGCCCGCGGCGTGGAACGCCCGGTGGGGCCTTCGCCGCTACGGCTTCCACGGCCTGTCCCATGCGTACGCCGTGCAGCGCGGCGGCGAGCTCGCCGGCCTGGCGGTGGACGGCCTGCGGGTCGTGTCCTGCCACCTGGGGGCCGGCGCCTCGCTGTGCGCGGTGCTCGACGGCCGCAGCGTGGACACGACGATGGGCTTCACGCCGCTGGCCGGCCTGGTGATGGCCACCCGCTCCGGCAGCATCGACCCGGGGCTGCTGCTCTGGCTGCTCGACCACGGCGTCACGCAGCCTGAGCTCACCGACGCGCTGGAGCACCGGTCCGGGCTGGCCGGGCTGTCCGGCACCAGCGGCGACCTGCGCGACGTGCTCGCGGCCCGGTCCCAGGGGTCGGCCGCGGCCGCGCTGGCCTACGACGTGCTCGTCCACCGCCTCGCCCGCGAGGTCGCGGCCATGACGGCAGCCACCGGCGGGCTCGACCTGCTCGTGCTCACCGGCGGGCTGGGCGAGCACCAGCCGGGGTTGCGCGAGGACCTGGGCACCCGGTTGGCCTACCTCGGGGTCGGGGTCGACGGCCCGGCCAACGCCGCGGCCCGAGGCGACGCCGACGTCACCGCCACCGGGTCGCCGGTGCGCGCCGTCGTAGTCACGGCCCGCGAGGACCTCGAGATCGCCCGTGAGGTCGAGGCCCTCCTGCGGTGATCCACCGCGGTGGTGGGTGGGTGGGTTCAGGTGTGCAGCAGCTCGCCGGCCAGCTCGTCCGCGAGCTCGGCCGGCGGCCGGTCGGTGGCCACCTCGCGCGCCTGCGGCCACGGGGCGAACCGCTCCCGGAGCCACGCCGCGGCCTCGGGAGTCGCGTCGGAGGCGTCCCCTGTGCGGGCGCGCAGCCGGGCGTCGGCGACCTCGTCGGGGATCACCGCGCACAGGCGCACCTGCTCGGCCTCGCACTCCCGGGCGAGGTCGTCGGCGGCCTCGCGCCAGACCGGACTGGCCCAGGACGCGTCGAGGATGACCGAGCGGCCGTGCACCAGCAGCTCCCGGGCGCGCCGGAGCAGCGCCTCGAGGGTGCGCTGCGTGGCCTCGGGGGCGTAGAGCCCCTCGCCAGGCGCCGCGGTCGCCGAGGCGGTCGGCTCGAGGCCGGCCAGCTCCTTGCGCACCACGTCGCTGCGCAGCAGCTCGCAACCCGTCCTGTCTCTGAGCTCGGCTGCCAGCGTGGACTTCCCGGTGCCGGGGGCTCCCCCGATCAGCACGAGCCGCACGGTCGCTCGCCGGATCCGGCGCACCGCGAGATCGAGCAGGTCCCGCGCCTGCGCGGCCTGCTCGGCGCCGCCCTGCTCGACACGCAGGCAGGCGACCTTGGCCCGCACCCAGGCGCGGTAGGCGACCCAGTGGTCGGCCAGGCTCGGCGGCCAGTCGTCGCCGATCTCGGCGCGGTGGACTCTCAGCAGCACCTCCGCCAGGTCGGCCCGGCCCAGGTGCTCCAGGTCCATCGCCAGGAAGGCCACGTCGGACAGGACGTCGCCGGCGCGCAGGGCGAGGTCGAACTCCAGGCAGTCCAGCACCCGCGGCCCGTCGTCGAGCAGGAAGACGTCGTCGGCCAGCAGGTCCCCGTGCCCCTCGCGTACGCGGTCGGCGCGGCCGTCGAACAGACCCGGCCGGCCGGTCACGTAGCGCGCGCCGAGAGCGGCCACCTGCTCGACCCGCTCAGGGTCCAGGACCCCGCGCCCGTGCACCCCGAGCTGGACCCGACCGGCTTCCCACAGCGCCAGCACCGCGGCCGACGACCCGGCCCGGGGCACGACGGGCGCCTGCAGGTGGAAGGTCGCCAGGCGTCGGGCGAGGTCACCCATCTGCTCGGCCAGGTCGTCCCCTCGAGCGGCGAGCAGCGCCAGCCGCCGGTCCTCGGGCATGCGCCGCATGACGACGACCGGCTCGTCGAGGCCGGGCAGGCCGGCCAGCGTCGCCACGCCGAGGTAGACGTCGGGCGCCAGGCGGCGGTTGAGCCGCACCTCGTCCTCGGCGTTGCGCTGCCTCGCCTCGCGGGTGGACAGATCGACGAACTCGGTCCGGACCGGCTTCTTGACCTTGTAGACGCGGTCCTCGAGCAGCACCAGCCAGGACAGGTGGGTCTCCCGCGTCTGGATCGGGCTCACGTGCCCGGCCGCCGCTCCACCGCTTGATGATGCCGGTCCGGGGGTCCGCTCGGCAGGGTCGAACGTCCCTTTACGAGGGGGAAGCCGGCCCTGGCGGCGTGGTGGCCCTGCATCCACCATCGCCCGCATGACACGCGCCGACGAGCCCCACCAGGTGGTCCACCGCGGGCTGGCCCCCGAAGCCCGGATCAGCGAGGTCCTGGTCTGGGCGGTCGCCCACGCCGCGCTCGCGCCCAGCGAGCACAACAGCCAGCCCTGGCGCTTCACCGCCCAGGTGCACGACGACAACACCGCGACGCTGTCCCTGCTGGTCGACGAGAGCCGGCGCCTCCCCGTCGTCGATCCCACCCAGCGCGAGGCCGTCCTGGCGTGCGGCGCCGCCCTGCTCAACCTCCGGCTCGCGCTGGCCGGCGCCGGCTACGGGTCGCACGTGCACCTGTGCCCCGACCCCGACCTGCCGGAGCTGCTCGCGCGCCTGCTGGTCGAGGGTCCGCCGATCGGACGCGACATCGACGCCGAGCTCCGCCTCGCCGTGTCGCTGCGCGGGACGCACCGCGGCCCGTTCGATCGCAGCGACGTGCCGTCGGAGGTGGTCGACCGCCTCGTGGCCGAGGCCGCGAGGGAGGGTGCCTTCGTCACGGTGCTCGACGCGTCGGCGCGCGACGAGCTCATCCGCCTGGACCTCGAGGCCGAGCAGCAGCTGTGGACCGACGGCGAGTTCCGCCGTGAGGCCGCTCAGTGGGCCCGCCGCAACGACACCGGTCAGCACGACGGCGTGCCGGGCTACGCCTACGGGATCGGGGCGGTCCGCTCCTGGCTCCAGCCGACGCTGCTGCGCGGCGGCGCCGCCCGCACCATGGCCCCCGAGGCGCTGGAGACCTCCGGTCGCGACGCCGCGGTCGTCCTCGTGGTCGGTGCGCCCGACGACAGCACGCCCGCGGTCCTGCGCGCCGGCCAGGCGATGCAGCGACTGCTCCTGCGGGCGCGCACGCAGCACCTGGCCGCCTCCTACCTCAACGGCCCGCTGCACGTCGCGGAGCTGCGGGAGCAGCTCGGAACCGTCCTGGGGATGCCTGCCCCGCAGGTCGTGGTGCGCCTGGGCTACGGCGAGCTCGTCCGACCCACTCCGCGGCGGGGCGTGAACGAGGTGCTGGTCATGAACCGCCCCTGACACCGCGGCTAGGCCTCGCCGGGCTGGTCCTCGTCATTCAGGGCCAGCGACCACGCAGACATCCACGTCGTGCCGCAGGCCTTGCACTCCTTCTCGACCTCGGACAGCCAGTAGTCACCGCTGCCGCAGGCCGGACAGTGCTTGTCGTCGGTGGTCAGCCCCAGGTCGGGCAGGTCCTCGGTCACAGCCCGAGCTCGCTGACGGCCTGCTCGCGCATCCTGAACTTCTGGACCTTGCCGGTAACCGTCATCGGGAACTCGTCGACGAAGCGCACGTAGCGCGGCACCTTGTAGTGCGCGATCTTGCCCTTGCAGTAGTCCCGCAGCTCCTGCTCGGTCACCGTGGCCCCCGGGCGCAGCCGGACCGCGGCGAGCAGCTCCTCGCCGTACTTCACGTCCGGCACGCCGAGCACCTGCACGTCGGTGACGTCGGGGTGGCTGTAGAGGAACTCCTCGACCTCGCGGGGGTAGATGTTCTCGCCCCCGCGGATGACCATGTCCTTGATCCGCCCGACCACCCTCAGGTAGCCGGCGTCGTCCATCGTCGCGAGGTCACCGGTGTGCATCCAGCCAGCCGCGTCGATCGCCTCGGCGGTCTTGTCCGGCTGCTCCCAGTAGCCCAGCATCACCGAGTAGCCACGGGTGCACAGCTCGCCGGTCTCGCCCTCGGGCACGACCAGCCCGGTGACCGGGTCGACCACCTTGACCTCCACGTGGGGGTGAACCCGGCCCACGGTCGAGACGCGCAGCTCCAGGTCGTCGTCCATGCGGGTCTGGGTCGAGACCGGCGAGGTCTCGGTCATGCCGTAGCAGATCGTCACCCCGGCCATCCCCATGTCGGAGACGACCCGCTTCATGACCTCCACCGGGCACGGCGAGCCCGCCATGATCCCGGTCCGCAGCGAGGAGAGGTCGTACGAGCCGACGCCTTCGGCCAGCTCGGCGATGAACATCGTCGGCACGCCGTACAGGCTCGTGCAACGCTCGTCGGCGACGGCCTTCAGCGTGGCGGCGGGTTCGAACGACGGTGCGGGGATCACCACGCAGGAGGCGTGCGTGAGCGCGCCGAGGTTGCCCATGACCATGCCGAAGCAGTGGTAGAAGGGCACGGGGACGCAGACCCGGTCCTCCGGCGTGTAGCCGCAGAGCTCGCCCACGAACAGCCCGTTGTTGAGGATGTTGTGGTGCGACAGCGTTGCGCCCTTCGGGAACCCGGTCGTGCCACTCGTGTACTGGATGTTGATCGGGTCGTCGAAGGCGAGCTCGGCCTCGTACGGCGCCAGGTCGGTCGCCGGGGCCGACAACAGCGCGTCCCAGGTCGGGTCCCCGAGGAACACCACCGAGGCCAGGGCGGGGCAGTCCCCCTGCACCTCCTGCACCATCGACCGGTAGTCGCTGGTCTTGTGGGACGGGGCCGACACCAGTGCCTTGGAGCCGGACTGGGTGAGCACGAAGGCCAGCTCGTGCGGGCGGTAGGCCGGGTTGACCGTCACCAGGACGATGCCGACGCGGGCGGTGGCGTACTGCACGAGCACCCACTCGGGGCAGTTCGGCGACCAGATGGCCAGCCGGTCCCCCTTCACCAGCCCCAGCTGAAGCAGGCCCGCGGCGATCCTGTCGACGTCGGCGTCGAGCTCGGAGTAGGTCCAGCGGCGACCGGACGGGACGTCGACCAGGGCCTCGCGATCGGGGTGCTCGCGCGCGGTGCGCCGCAGGGTCGCTCCGATCGTCTCGCCGAGCAGGGGGAGGTCGGAGGTGCCGCTGCGGTAGGAGGCCATGGCCTCATCCTGCAACGTCGGGACCGGAGCGCGCCACCACCCGCGCGCGCGACCCCCGCCGGGCGTCGGTGACCCTGCTGGACGAGACTGACTCCAACCCGATCCCCACGTCCGACCGGAAGGCCCGACCCGTGTCCCGCTCCCACCCCCGCGCCACCGCGGCCCTGCTCGCCCTCGTCGTGCTCGCCACCGCGACCGCCTGCGGTGGGGACGACGAGCCGGCGAACCCGGCCGCGCCGCCGGCGTCAGCGCCCGAGCCGGGGAGCGTCCTGCTCGGCACCGTCGGCACCCCGGAGGAGCCCGACGCCTTCGAGATCGCGCTGACCGACGAGGACGGCGAGCCCGTCACCACGATCCCTGCCGGGGACTACACGATCCGGGTGAGCGACCTCTCGGCCATCCACAACTTCGCGATCTCCGGCGAGGGCGTCGACGAGGCCACCTCGGTGCCGGAGCGGGGCGAGCAGGAGTTCGAGGTGACCTTCG
>Ga0105047_10003247_pt1 | contig 28718 bp, 17 predicted proteins | sample MAT04_FD_78384 | JGI IMG/M metagenome (GOLD analysis project Ga0105047, IMG submission 78384) | Freshwater microbial communities from Lake Fryxell liftoff mats and glacier meltwater in Antarctica - MAT-04 (megahit assembly) | ecosystem: Environmental > Aquatic > Freshwater > Ice > Liftoff... | reverse complement strand
ACCGGAAGAGAAGTTGACAGTTGAAAGTTGATAGATGACAGAAGAACGTTGATTGATGTCAGTTGTCCGTTGACGGGAAGAGAAGTTGACAGATGAAAGTTGATAGATGACAGAAGAACGTTGATTGTTGTCAGTTGTCCGTTGACGGGAGAGAAGATGACAAATGAAAGTTGGCAGATGACAGAAGAACGGAAGAGAAGTTGTTGGTTGATAGTTGACCGTTGACCAGAGAAATTAAGTTTTAGCCAAAAGCCATCAGCCATTTACCAACGGCTTGTAGCGTATAGCTTGTAGCGTATAGCTTGTAACTTGTGGCTTGTAACTTGTGGCTTGTAGCTTGTAGCTTGTACCTCCCAATTTTGCTAATAAAAATATTCATCGCTTTTAACTATTGCCGGGTCAAACAGCAAATTACTGGTTGACATACGTACAATTGGGCCGGCTTTCAGGCCGTTAAATACCGAATTTCTTTTGCCACCTTTATCATTCAATATTTCAATAATTCCGTTTTTAATAGTAAGGTGTTTGCCACGTTCAAAGGGTTTCTTCACTACCCGGTCATCTTTTTGAACCAAATTTGCCGCGGCAGCTTTAAAGGTTCCTTTTACGCTGGCAGCGGCAAACTTTCTGTTAGTTGAAACCATTGTATCGCCGGTGCGGATATTTAAGGTAAGCTTTGGTTTGTCGGTTGCTGATAGTGCCGGTAAAGCAGTTTTATTTTTAAACTGCAACTTATCAGTATAGTTTACAAGGTTACCCTTTGAAAGCATTGTAAGGTTATTGCTTCGATAATCAAACTGCACATCATCGGGAGTGCCGTCAATTTCAATGGCCTGCATTTGTTTGGCTTCGGCATTAAAGCTTTTTATGTCTTTACTACCAATGGCGTACATAATATTTTTATGGCCACCAAACACCAGGCGGTGCGTACCTGGTATAGTAGTGTGTTTTACAACTTCCCTGGTTGCCAGGTCAACCTTCCAAACAGACGATTTGTCGGCCTGTAGCACGTACACTTCGGGAACACCCGGTTTAATACTTATGTCGGCAATATCGCCAAAGGGCAATGCAATGTTAATTTCATTGGTGCCTCCTTTCTGAAGGTCTGCTACATTTATTGTTAATGAGTTAGGTGCAATATTGCTAACAATAAAGTTTGGAAAGATCACGGAATATCCTTCTATTATTTTGTAGGGATCGGTTGATTCGGTAATGCGGAGCGCATTTGCTTCCTCTTCGTCGTCTACTTCATTATTGTCGTAATCATACTTTTGGTAAGTGGCCAAAAGGCTAAATACCGGGTAATTATGCTCCAGCTTGTTTGAGTGCCGGGTAAGGTCACTATCGCCCTGGGCAGGGTCGTGTACCAATATCTGCCTGTTTGTTCCGCTCTTTTTTAAACCTGTAATCGTTACCATGTGGCCCGACTTTTTCTGCCTTCGTAGTTTTAAGGGATTGGTTTTGATTCTTGAATATCGGGCCCGCAACAGTGTCATCATTCCACCCATCAGCGACCAGCTTTTTAGCACATTAAAGCCAACATTATCATCCGAATACATTGAGCGTGTGCAAACGCCTGCAGGTACATCAAAGGTGTCAAGCCAATCTTCCAGGCCATCCTGCAAACCACTTAGGCTTGTTCCTTTTGTAGGATGAGTGTCCATATAATCGCCCATTATTAGCAGGTTGTACACTTTATCACCCATGTTAAAGTTGTCGGGAAAGGTGATGTTATTAAAACCATTATTTCTTATATAATAGATCCAATTAAGGACCGCTGCAGGAAAGCAATACATACTTCCTCCGCCGGGCAACATTGACCAACGTTGATCAATATCAGGTACGCCCGGCAAATGGTAATTGAAAGTTGACATGAAGGATGGTTTTTGTTTTTGTAATTATTACTTACAATAAACGAAATAGTATTTGCAAATACAATAGACCCTTGAATAGTTGATCGTTTATGGTTGTCCGTTGACCGGAAGAAAAGTTGACAGATGAAAGTTGATAGATGACAGAAGAACGTTGATTGTTGTTAGTTGTTCCTTGACGGGAAGAGAAGTTGACAGATGATGGTGCTATTTTATTTTAAATGTTGAATTTTAAATTTTAAATGACGACGAGATGTGAGAAAGTAGTTGCACTCCGCTAAACACGTTTTGCCACCTGCCACCTGCCTCCCGCCTCCAGCCTTCTGCCTCTCCCCTTCTGCCTTCTCCCTCCTGCCTCGTGCCTCCGAATTCCTCCCTCCTGCCTCCAAATTCCTGCCTCCTCCCTCCTCCCTTCTGCCCCAAAAAAATGGAGCAGCCAGTTTTGGACAAAAAACTTAAACTTGGATCATTTGAGACAATAATTCCTTTTTAAATATTATGATTCTACCATTATTTTAAGCCTACTATTGTACAATACAAACCCTAACCTTACACCTTTTCAAACAACTGTATGAAACTTTTGCAAGGCTTTTTTATTCTGTTGCTTATTTCTTTTTTATCTATTGCAGCTACTACACAAAAAACGTTGCCGTTAGCAACAAGCAACAGTACCGAAACGCCCATTATGCACCCAATAACTGCGCCGGAAGTGCATGAAAAGAAAATGAATTTTTTGCAACGCTTAGTGTTTAAACTGGCAGTTAAAAAGTTTAAAAAAGCAGCCGATACCGAAAAAGCAGACAGGCAGGCAAACTCCGCTTTAATATTTGGTATTGTGTCCCTTAGCACTTTTTTAATTGGGCTTTTTGTGCCTTATGTTGCGTTGGTTGCCATACCAACCGGTATTGTTGCTATGCGGTTGGGTAAGCAGGCTATAAAAGGTGGTACCAGCGATCCTGCAAAGGCTAAAATAGGCAAAACCCTGGGGTTGGTTTCGCTTTTAAGTTTTGCATTTATTTTATTAATTGCTGTAATAGTGGTAGTTGTGTTGTTTTTTGCGTGGTGAGGATGGTAACCTTTACTTTTTTATGCAAAACACAAAATATATTTAGTAGCATTTAATGTAAGTAAGTGGCTATAGCATTACCTAAGATAAATTGCATTACTCTGCTACAGGTAGTTGTAAATATTGTGAGGGTTTGCCAGCGTTTGAAAGTTTACTTTTTGCTGGGTTAAGTATTTTACCAGGTTTTTATGTTAAGACGTATCACTACAAACGCTTCACAAAAAAACAGCGAATGAACCAATAAGAGGGGATGCCGAAATAAATTTGGCATGACGGGCGGTATAAACATCGCTTTATCAGTTGAACTGGTTTCAGCATCTATTGAACCTACCTGCACCAACAACAGGGGATGCCGAAATAAATTCGGAATGGCGGGCGGTGTAAACATCGTTCGTTCAGTTGAACTGGTATCAGCATCTATTGAACCTACCTGCACCAACAACAGGGGATGCCGAAATAAATTCGGCATGATGGGCGGTATAAACATCGTTCGTTCAGTTGAACTGGTTTCAGCATCTATTGAACATACCTGCACCAACAACAGGGGATGCCGAAATAAATTTGGCACGACGGGCGGTATAAACATCGTTTTTTCAGTTGAACTGGTATCAGCATCTATTGAACCTACCTGCACCAACAACAGGGGATGCCGAAATAAATTTGGCATGACGGGCGGTGTGTTGGCGGTTGTTACGTTGGGTGCGGCTTAATTAAAATAATGCCGATTTGTGCAATTGCCTGCACATCAATATTAATGCTACTGCCTCAATAGGCATTAGGCACTATTTTTTTGCAAAAACGAACAAAGCGCTTATATGCAAAGCGAAACCTTTCAATTGCTGATAGATGGCCTGCCGTATAGGGTTACCGCCAAGCCGTTTGAATTTAACGAGGGAATTCGCTACACCGTAAATTATAACGGAAGCCTTGATTTTTTTTTGCCTCGGATTCGAGCGCCAAACTGTACCGCGCCATAGACAACGACGGCCCGGAAGTGCCCTCGGGTGTAGAAATTGCTATTAGCCGCAAACTGGAAAAAATGAATAGTTAGTATATTTAAAAATTCTTCTTTCAAATAAAAAAACATTTTATGAAACGATTGCTTTTTTTGTGTTGGGTTGCTACAGCTGCCATATTCATTACCAGTTGTGCCTCAACAAAATCTAACGGCAAATGGCAAAGCCTTTTTAATGGTAAAAACCTTAACGGTTGGAAGGTAGGCGACAACGCCACCACTTTTACTGTAAAAGACGGCGCTATAGTAGCCAATGGCGATGTAGCCCACCTTTTTTATGATGGACCGGTAATGAACCACAACTTTAAAAACTTTACGTTTAAAGCACAGGTAATGACAAAGCCCGGCGCTAATTCGGGCATATACTTTCATACCCAATACCAGCAAAAAGGCTGGCCCGAAAAAGGCTACGAAGTGCAGGTAAACAATAGCCAGGGCGACTGGCGCCGCACCGGCAGCCTATACGCCATACAGGATGTAAAAGAGGTGTATGTAAAAGACAATGAATGGTTTACCGAAAGCATTACTGTAAAAGATAAAACCGTAACCATTCAGATTAATGGTAAAACCGTAGTTGCCTACACCGAACCCGAAAATGTTGAGAGGCCTAAGGACATGGCCGCCCGTTTAATAAGCGGTGGCACCTTTGCCTTGCAAGGCCACGACCCCGGAAGTACGGTGATGTTTAAGGATATAATGGTAAGGGAGGAGTAGCTGGTAGCCGATAGCTGCAAGCCGCAGGAATTCGGAGGCAGAAGGCAGGAGGCAGGAATTCGGAGGCAGAAAGAAGGAGGCAGGAGGAAGGAATTTGGAGGCAGAATGCAAAAGGCGGATTTATAAATCAGAAAGTAACGATCCAATCAAACGTTTCGTGTCAAAATTTAAAATTCAACATTTAAAATAAAATAGAATCATCACCTGTCAACCTTCTTTCCGCTAACAACCCTCGCTAACGTCACACTATAAAATTTAAAATTCAACATAATCATAAACTCAAAACAGGTTACAGATTAATCAATACATCCCCTGTCATTTCAGCTGGTATGGGCAATTGCATTACGGTTAAAATGGTAGGGGCAAGGTCGCCCAGTTTACCGGTTTTTACCAGGCCATTATAATTATTATCTATTATAAAAAATGGTACCGGGTTTAGCGAGTGGGCCGTATTGGGCGATCCGTCGTCGTTTATCATAAAGTCGGCATTGCCATGGTCGGCGGTTAAAAATATGGTATATCCATGGGCAAGGCCGGCGGTCACTACTCTTTGTACGCATAGGTCAACAGTTTCAACTGCCTTTTCCACCGCTTCAAAAAAGCCTGTATGGCCCACCATATCGGCATTGGCAAAATTGAGGCAAATAAAATCGGCCGACTGCTTTTCAATTTCCGGAACAATAGCATCTGTTATGCCATAGGCACTCATTTCGGGCTGCAAATCGTAGGTGGCCACCTTGGCCGATGGAATGATGATGCGGCTTTCGCCCTCAAAAGTAGCCTCGCGGCCACCACTAAAAAAAAAGGTTACGTGTGGGTATTTTTCGGTCTCGGCTATGCGTATCTGCGTCTTTCCATAAGCTGCCAATACCTCGCCCAAAGTGTTGTTTAAATTATCGGTTTCAAATACTACATGTACATTATTAAAACTTGCATCGTACTCCGTCATGGTGGTGTAATGCAGGTTTAACTTGTGCATATTCTGCTCGTGAAAATCGCTTTGCGTAAGGGCCTCGGTTATTTCGCGGCAGCGGTCAGTTCTAAAGTTAAAACTTAATACCGCATCGCCTTCCTGTATGGTTGCCACGGGCTGCTGCACTTCATTTAAAATAACGGTGGGTTTTAAAAACTCATCGGTAATATTTGCCAGGTAAGCATTTTCAATAGCCGCCAGGGCGTTTGTGGCCGTCTCTCCCTCCCCATTAACCATTGCATCGTACGCCAGCTTTACCCTTTCCCAGCGTTTATCGCGGTCCATTGCGTAATAACGGCCACTTACTGTAGCAATTTTGCCCGTAGTTTGGTTTAAATGTTGTTGAAGGTCGGCTACAAAACCAAGCCCGCTTTTAGGGTCGGTATCGCGACCGTCGGTAAATACATGCAGGTACACCTGGGTTAAACCTTGCTGGTGGCATAGTGTTGTCAGGGCCTTTACATGATTTAAATGGCTATGCACTCCACCATTACTTATCAACCCCATTAAGTGCAGTGGTTTCTGTTGGCTTTTGGCATAGGCAATACTTTGCAATAATACCGGGTTGTAAAAAAAACTTTCATCGTGTATGGCTACATTTATCCGCTGTAGCTCCTGGTAAACTATACGGCCCGCCCCCAGGTTTAAATGTCCTACTTCGCTATTACCCATTTGCCCATCGGGTAGCCCCACAGCCTCGCCACAGGTTACCAGCGTAGTGTTGGGGTATTTGCTGTACAGCGATGTTACAAAGGGAACGTTGGCATTTTGTATAGCATCGGCACTTTTAATTTTACCGAGGCCCCAACCGTCCATAATTACCAATATTACGCGTTTGTTTTTCATAGGCTAAAGCTACTGGTTTAAACGCATTTATAAAACTGGCGCCACCTTTGGTCATGTTATGTTAGCAGTTTGGCATATTTTTAGCCAATACAACAATTATGAAACAGATAAGCATATTTAATAAATTATTCCTGTTAGTGATGTTGGTGGTAACAAGTATGTCGTTTGCATTTCAAAATGATGGCAATTCCATTATTAATGCGCTTAAGTCGGGTAAGGCCGATGCTGTTGCGGGCTATTTTGACAATATTTTAGACATTAAGTTTCCCGATAAAGACGAGGCAAAAAACATAGGTAAAAATCAGGCTGGTATTGCCCTACGTTCGTTTTATGCTGATAATGACATCAATGGCTTTGAACTATCCAGCCAGCGCGAAATGGGCGGCACCATGTACATTGCCGGCAAACTGTTAAACAATAACGATGGCTTTAAAGTATCTATAATGATGAAAGCCAGGGAAGGTAAGCAGCAAATTATAACGGTCAGAATTAGTCAATAACCGCTAACATTTAATACTAACACCCGGCAGCGACCGGGTTTTTTTGTGATTGTATGGAATGTTTAGTACTTTTTTTAAATAGATGAATTTGTTGGTTTTTTAATAAGACAATATCAAAATACTTGTACAAAAAAATACCGGACACTGGTTAATCAATATGCAAATAAGAAGTGTTTACCTATAACCTTTACGTTTATTTTTAATTTTACTTCTATGAAAACATACAACGAGCTATTTGGTCATTTTGTACAGCAGGCATTGGCCGAAGATGTGGGCGATGGCGACCATACCACCCTTAGCTGTATAGATGCCAACGCAATGGGCAAGGCCGAACTAAAAGTAAAACAGGCAGGAACCCTGGCCGGTGTTGAAGCCGCCCGCCGCATATTTAATACCATAGAACCCACCGCCGAATTTTTAAATTTTAAAAACGATGGCGATGTAGTGGAACCGGGCGACGTTGCGTTTGTAGTTACTGCACACATCCATACCATACTAAAGGCCGAGCGACTGGTGCTAAATACCATGCAGCGCATGAGTGGTATTGCTACGCTTACCAAAAAATATACACTTCGCCTTAGCGGGTTTCATACCAAAATACTCGATACCCGCAAAACCACCCCCAATTTCAGGTTGTTGGAAAAAGAAGCCGTACGTATTGGCGGGGCCATTAATCACCGGTTTGCACTGTACGATATGATTATGCTTAAAGACAATCATATTGACTATTGCGGCGGCATTAAAAAAGCAATCAACAAGGCGTGGCACTATGTAAGTACTGTAAAACCCGGTTTGCTAATTGAAGTAGAAACCCGCAACATAGCCGATGTAAAAATAGTATCCGATATGGCCGGGGGAAAGGTTTTTAGGATTATGCTCGACAATTTTACCCCATCAATGATAATTGAAGCATTGGCCATTACCGATAATCGGTTTGAAACCGAAGCAAGCGGTGGCATTACCCTCAGTAATATTGCTGAATATGCCGAAACCGGGGTGGATTATGTAAGCGTAGGCGCACTTATTCACCAGGCGCAAAGTATTGACCTAAGTTTAAAAGCAATGGTGGTGTAAAGCCAAACGTTTATTACAAGTTGCCATTAACAAATGTATTTTAATATTAGCTGCGGGTTTTTATGGCATCGTCCGTTGCGTCGCAATCCGTTCATCTTTTAAATATATGGCATCGCCTAACTTCATGGTAAATGATACAGACTAAATTTAGATGCCTTCTTATAAAATAATATTATGAGCAAGAAAAATATACCCGATAGCAGGGGCTTTGTGTACAGCACCAATCCATCGTTTCAATTTGAAGCCCATTACCAGCAAGCGACCGTAACCCTGGAAGCTGCCAAACAAAAACTACGCGTAAAGCTCCAAACAAAACACCGCGCAGGCAAGGCTGTAACGTTGGTAGATGGATTTATTGGAACAGACGACGACCTGCAGGAACTGGGTAAAAAACTAAAAAATTATTGCGGCACCGGCGGTAGCGCCAAAGATGGACAGGTAATTATACAGGGCGACCAACGCGAAAAGGTATTGCAATGGCTAATTAAAAACGATTACAAAGGCAGTAAAAAAATATAGTGGTTTAATGGGCTATCCGCTATTTGGAATGTCATTTTTTTTGGCCAAACAATATTGCTTTTATGAAGCTTTTGTTGCGTCGCACTCGTGTACGTTTTGTTCATTATTCAGCATGGTAAAATGTTATTACTAATTACAAATAACCTAATGCCAAATAGCGGGGTAGTTATACTTATTTGTAATTACCTGAGGGGTTGCAACCGCGATTGGCCATTTTGCAATTGTGTAGCCGGCACGTAACCACCAAACATTGGGTACTGCCTGCGCTCTATACCAATGCTTCCCGAAATTTGAAAAGTGCGTTCGTCGTTGGTATACATCAAACCAATTTCCGCCCGTGGCGATATCATTAGCTGGTTAGGCTGGTACATAAAACCTGTATTAGCAGAAAACGTTTTGCTATTGCCTCCATTTAAAAACGATTGGCCAAAGTTGATATAGGTAGGCGCTACACTTATTGCACCAAAAGCATATAGGTTATTGTTAAGTTTTCGGGTTAGCTGCAAACCCACCGGTGCGCTTACAAAACTGGCGCTACCACCTCTAAAAGCAGTAATCCCCATAGTTAATCCACCAAATTTACTGACCGACCATTTGCTTTTTGCCGTAGTATCTAATGCAGGTATTGGCCTAAAAAAATTATTAAGCGGAAGCCCTATATAGCTGCCTGGTATAAAACCCTGCGCAGACGTTGCTATTGAAAAGCTGCAAAAAATTATAAAGGCATACAAATATTTCATTCAGGCATATTTAATTAAAAATAAGCAATGTCTAACAATCCTTGTCAGGCAAGGCCAATGTTAACAATTTTGCGGTTGATTTTGTTAGCCAACCCAAGGTAATTTGATTAGATAATGGAATACATAAACTCGTTGCCTTACACTTATTTTGCACCCAATGACTTATCAAAAAGTTGACTTTATTGTGTTAGGCCAGGGGTTGTGCGGCACACTGTTAAGCCGCCAATTGCTACAGGCTGGCAAAAGCGTGCTGGTGATAGACAACCCTGCACCCAACACATCGTCAAAGGTGGCAAGCGGAATTATAAACCCTGTTACAGGCCGCCGTATTGTACGTACATGGCGTATAGAAGAGTTGTTGCCTTTTGCCCTAAAAGAATATAGACAAATAGAGGAGGAATTGAATGTAGCTCTGTTAACAGAAACCTCAATTATTGACTTTTACGCAAGCCTGCAAATAAAGGAGGCTTTTGACAAACGCTTAGCCGAAGAAACTGATTATTTACAACAGCCCACCAATCTTACCGGTCTCACTAATTTTTTCAGGTTTAATTATGGTGCTGGGCAAATAAGCCCTTGTTTATTGGTAGATGTAAACCAGTTACTTCAAAGCTGGCGCAGTTATTTAAATCAGCAAGGTTTATTATTGCAAACCATGTTTGGTTGGAGCGATTGCGTGGTGGAACCAAACCGCGTACGATATAAAAACATTACTGCCCAGGCAATTATTTGTTGCGAGGGGGTGGAAGGCTTTTCCAACCCTTACTTTAAAAACTTACCCTATACCCCCATGAAGGGCGAAGCATTGATTGCTCAAATACCCGCCCTGCCCCGCGGGCATATTTACAAACAAGGTATTTCGCTGGTACCTTGGGGTAATGATCGCTGGTGGATAGGCTCTACCTACGAGTGGTATTTTGACAATTTGCTGCCAACACCCGCATGGCGAAAAAAGGTGGAGGAGCAATTAAAGTATTGGCTGCGTTTACCATTTACAATAACCGATCACCTGGCGGCCAACAGGCCCGCTAATATGGAACGCCGGCCATTTGTAGGTGTGCATCCTCAACATTCCTCTGTAGGCATCCTTAACGGTATGGGCGCAAAGGGGTGCTCGCTTGCGCCCTTTTTTGCCGCACAATTGGCCAATCGCCTTATTAATAACACACCCATTTATGCCGACGCCGACGTGCAGCGCTTCGCTAAAATTTTAGCAAGAAATATGCAATAAAAACCAGCGGCGGTGTATTTTTGAAATTAACCCAACCACATGCCGCACCAAGAAGAATTGTACTCCATCCCCCTAAAATTTAGAAAGATCGAAAACCTACATATTGTTTTTTGGTTGATAAAAGACCTTAGCTGGGTAATGCTTTGGAAACCCCTTGGCCTGGTAATGATTGTACCTACCATTGGCGCAGCGCTGTTAATTACGTGGCAAACCCGCCACCTAAAAAGCGAGCTGATGCACAACCTGGCTGTTGTTTGCTGGATTATTGCTAACGGCTATTGGATGATTACAGAATTTTTTAGCACCAACGATGCACTGAGGTATTATGCCATTATACCGTTTACCATTGGGCTTATCATTATTGGCTGGTATTACCTGGTGCTTGGGCCAAAACAAAAACGGGTGGCTGTGGCAACCGATGCAAATGTTGTAGTTTTGGCCCCCAAATAATTATGTATTGCAATTAGCCTTTTTATCAAAACCTGCGGCGGCCTGGCAACTGTTGGCGTTGTTGGCTTTTATTTTGTTTTTTAAATTAGGCGCCTCGCCCATTTATATTTTAGATGAAGCGAAAAATGCGCAATGTGCCCGCGAAATGCTACAACGTAACGACTGGGTGGTGCCTACTTTTAATGGCGAGTTGCGTACCGATAAGCCCGTGCTCCACTATTATTTTATGATGGTGGCCTATAAAATTTTTGGCGTTACTGAATTTGCTGCCCGTTTTTTTTCTGCCGTGTTTGGCTGGCTTACTGGGTTATTGGTGTATTTTTTTGTAAAGAAATTTTTGGGGGCGTTGGCTGCTTTTTGTTCCGCATTAGTATTAGTGGCCAGTACGCAGTTTTTGTTTGAATTCAGGCTGAGTGTGCCCGATCCTTACCTTATATTTTTTGTGGCAGGTGGGCTAATGTCGGCCTACACCTACCTGGCACAAGGCCAAAGCCGGTTTCTGTTTTTAGCAGCGGCCAGTTTTGGGTTGGCCACCCTTGCAAAAGGCCCCGTAGCCATTGCTTTACCTGGCCTCTGCCTGCTTATTTGGATAATATGGCAAAAAAAGTGGAAACTGGTGCTAACCTGGCAGTTGTTTCCCGCAATTGCACTATTGGCAGCCATTACCCTACCCTGGTACCTGGCAGTTGACAAAGCAACCAAGGGCGCCTGGACCCGTGGCTTTTTTATCGATCACAACGTTAACCGTTTTTCGGACCCGCAGGAAGGCCATGGAGGCTATTTTTTTATCACTCTGCTTTTTGTATTATTGGGCTTGTTGCCATTTACAGCCTATGCTGTCGAATTATTTAAAAACCGCCGCAGCGTTTTTGCCCAACCACTGGTACAATTTAGCGGCATTGTCGCTGCTGCCTTCATCATATTTTTTTCCATTGCCAGTACGCGGTTACCCAATTACCCTATGCCTTGCTACCCGTTTATTGCCGTTATTGCAGGCTATTACTTATCGCAGGTGTTACAAGGTGTTTATCCCCTCAAAAAATATGGATTATACATAGTACTGGCGGTTACCCTATTGCTTTCAGTGGGTGCCTTTTTTGCGCTGCGGCAGGAGGTTGAGGCCAGTTATATAGCCTGGGTAGCGCTTTTGTTGTTGGCTGGTAGTGTAGCGCTTACGTATGTAGTTTTTTATTGGAAAAATTGGACAGTAACCAACAGGACAATGTATTTATTTGGCGGCTATACTATTTTTAATATGCTGTTATTGCACGTAGTTTACCCGGTAGTTTACAAACAAAACCCTGTAGCCAAAACCATTGAAATGGTAAAAGCACACCAGCCATTGTTTGCCTATGAAATATACAATCCCGGTTATAATTTTTACCTTAATACGCCCATTAAACGATTTTATAGTATGGACAGCCTAAGGCTGGCCATTGGCCAAAACCCACAATCGCTGGTTATTACCCGTACTGCCTTTGACGATACCCTTAGCGCCTTGCGCCTAAGGCCACTGGCCAGCCACCACGATCTTTTTGAAAACCCCACTACCATTATTTATGCTCCCCCACAGCAACCTTAATTACACGGGGGCCACAAAGGCGTGCCTGGCGGTGGCTATACTTGGGGCACTACTAATGTTAGCAAGCCTGCTGGCAGGTAAAACAGCTTTGTTTCTACTGCTTAATGGCGACGGCGGTATTATCATCGACCAATTTTTTAGTGCCATCACTAATTTTGGCGATGGCGCCATTTGGATATCGTGGTTTGTTTATTTTATTTTTTTTGGAAAGAAACGATTGCTGCCTGCCCTTACCGCATCCCTGGTTTTTTCAACCATTTTTTCGCAAGTGCCCAAAAAAATATTTGGTGAGCCACGGCCACTTAAAGCTATTGTAGACCAATTAACGGTGCATTACGTTAAGGGGGTTGAGGTACATTCCTATAACAGTTTCCCCTCGGGGCATACAGCTACAGCGTTTGCATTTGCGCTATTATGTACGTTGTTATTTCCAAAAAAAATAGTAATATGGGTTGCTTTTTTAATGGCCGTGCTTGTTGGCTATAGCCGTATTTACCTTGGCCAACATTTTCCATTAGATGTTGGGGGAGGAATGGTAGCAGCCGCTGGCAGTGTGTTGCTTGCTATGACTTTTCAGCAATATTTTGACCAAAAAACACCAGGCGTTTAAAAACGGGTAATTGACTGGTTTAACGCGCTACATAAAGGTCTAAAGCACCTTTGTATGTAACTTAACCGTTAATGTCGTTGCGCCTTTTGAACAATCATTAGTATAAATAGTTAAACAGATTATAGTGTTTACACTAAAACTATAAATGATGCTTGCAATCACCGCTATTTGCCTTACAATTTCATCTGTTTTTATGCTGTGTTACGTTAGTTTTTTGAACTATAAAGTACGAAAAAAAGCAAAAAACCAGTGAAGATATCACTGGTCGCTTAAACAAAATTTAGCTGATGAACCAGCTTTATAAAATGCCATTAAAATGCATTTTTATCGCCTTTTATGGAAAGGAATAACGTTTTAAAAATAATCTTAATATCCAGTAGCATACTCCAGTTTTCCATATAGCGGATATCCATTTCAATCCGCTTGGAAAGGTCTTCTTCTTTGGTAATCTCGCCCCTGTATCCATTAACCTGCGCTAAGCCGGTAAGACCCGGTTTTACATAGTGCCTTATCATATATTGGTTAATTACCTCCGAATACTGTTGAGTATGTTTTAGCATGTGTGGCCTTGGACCAACTACCGACATATAACCCTGGAAAACATTAAAAAACTGCGGAAACTCATCAAGGTTTGTTTTCCGTAAAAATTTGCCGAGGGTAGTATATCTGCTATCGTTTCGGGTAACCTGCTTACTGTCCGACTCCTCATTTACAGTAAGGCTTCTAAATTTAAAGCACAGGAATGGCATATTATTTTTACCCGAACGCAGCTGTTTAAAAAATACAGGACCCCTGGAGTCTATCTTTATAAGAATAGCTATGATAGGCACCAGCCAGCTCAGTACAAACAAAATCATTATTGAGCTGAAAGCTATATCAAACACCCGCTTTTTAAACCGGCTTCCCAGGTCTTCCAACGGTTCCTGGCGAAGGCTTAAAACAGGCATGTTTTCAATAAAACTAATGTGCACCCGCTTATTTATGAATACGCTAAAATCAGGCACAAACCTAAACCTGATAAAATTGGATTCAGCCTGGTGGGCAATATTGTAAATTTCCGGGTTTGACTCTGGTGGAATGGTAGAGTATATTTCATCTACCTGGTTTTTTATTGCAAAGTCCAGGCAATCGTTTAACGAACCAAGCAATGGAAATGAAACATCGGTATTAGTAACTACATAATCATCAAAATAACCTTCCATTTTATGTGTACGGTTATTGTCTGCAAGGCTGTTAACCAATTTGTGCGATAGGTCGTTGTAACCTAAAACGATATACTTACAGGTAAGCATACTGTTTTGGATGTAAAAAAAAGCCCCGATAAATATAGCACGGGATAAGGTCATAGTTAAACCAAAACAAGCAAAGTTAAACAGCACAAAAAAGCGCGAAAAATTGCTTTTAAAAAGAAATATTAATAACAGCGTAAGCGAAATATATAAAAAGTAAGCCTGAATGGTTCGCACCACAAACCGCTCTTTACCAAAATATAATGCGGTTATGTACGACGACACTATCCAGGCCAGGTTGGTGGTTATTAAAAGTGGCTGGTTATTTTCGTTGGTTGGATCAAGAACCTGTAGCAGCAGAATGGTGATGAGGTTTAGACAAAGTAAATCGATGGTAAGGATCGAAAAGCGAAAAAGCTTTTTGGGCGATTGCGATAGCATTGTAGCCGAAGAGGACGCTTTTACCGTTGACCCATTTTTATAGGCTGCATGCTGACCGTTAAACAACGAAGTATTTTCAGTTTTACTGTTTCGGAAGTAGTGAACTTGCTTTTTTCCGGTCTCCTTGTAAAAAAAATTCATGTTGCTTCTTTAATTTTTATAACCTAGCCAGCACTAGTTGTTAACCGATATTACATTGCACTAATTACGAATTTTCAAAACGTTATCAACATTTAATAAGAACCTAATCAAGAGGAAAATTTATTGACTTTAGTTGCATTACAGCAGTTGGTTGCTAAGGCACACATAATTATAGTAGCATTGACCGAAAGTTCATACAATCGCATAACAAAAAATAGTATGTAAACTCGAAAATCAGTACAACAGGACAGCAAAGCTTTTGTACCATCAATTTCATTTTTTCCACAACTGATTGATCGCTTAGGATATTGGAGGGATTTTAAAAATATAACTTTTTTATGTAGTCTCGCAACAAATTTTTCCCTCTTAACAAAACTTCCTGCAGTATTATTAAAACTTTTGAGTTAAACAAATTTGAACGCTGCTAATTTCTTGTTATGGTAAGTATTAAAAAGGTTATAGTAGTAAGGGCCCCCAAAATAGTGGAGGCGAACGAAATTTTTCGGGCAATGACCTGTTCGCTAACCGGAGGCTTATTTTCGGACCGTACGTAAATAATGTCGTTTTGCTGTAACCTAAAGTAAGGTGTAGTAAAAAAATTGTGCGATAACAGGTTTACATATCCAAATTCGCGAACCCCGTTTTTTTCCCTTATTACCATCACTGCGTCTTTTCGTCCATAAATAGTTATATCGCCCGACTGGGCAATGGCTTCAAGTATGTTAATACGTCCGTCGGGTACCTGAATGGTTCCCTGGTTTGATACCTCGCCCATTACTGTAATTCTAAAACCAACAAAATCAACAAATACCACGGGGTCAACAAGGTAAACTTTTAGTTTACTTACCATTAAATTGCGAAGTTGCGGCCTGGTAAGGCCTACTGCCTTTATTGATCCTAATTGGGGATAAACAATATATCCGTCCTCATCAACCGTTAAGGTTTTGCCTGGTGGAAGAATATATGGTATGGCAAACTCTGGCTTTAAAGAGGTGAGGGTAAAACTTAACTGGTCGCCTACTTTTATGGGTACCTCATAACTTTCGTACACAAACATATGGCTGCTATCGAATGCGGGGTACGAAAAATAGTCGAGATTTTTGCGTGTAGTACAGGCATTTAAAATTAGGAGCACAAAAAAAATAACAGACGTTGTAATATAGGACTTCAATTTAATTTGGTTTTTCATAATAAAAATATTGGTACTACGGGATTTCGATTTTTATACTTTGGCCAGGCAAAATACTATAAGTAGAGCTGGTTTTCAATTTTTTAGTTGCAATTTGGCAAAGGATTGCCTGTCAGTATAAATGGCTGTTTTACCTGACATGTCTTTTTTTTACAAATTACAGAAGTTCAAATGCTAAAAAATCAAATCACTCATTCACGTTTGTTAACGTGTTCAGCCGCTCTTGCAAAAGCATTGCAAATTCATCTCCATGAATACTTTCGAAAATGTCAGAGTGATCTCCTTTTATCTCGTACAACGAAACAGACGCTGCGTAGTCCTTCCATGCATTTTTCGAGTTCATATCAAGATCAATTTTTTTGAAATTGATATTATTGCTTACATCTACAAAATAGTACCGCTCTTTGGCATAAAACAAGATCACTTCATTGTTATATGGTACCATTTTATACTTTCGGCTTGCACGCGTGTACAAATCTGAGGTTTTTTGAAAAATTTCAAGCTGGTCATGAAACGAGTTTTCATCCAATTTTGGCTTTAAAATCAAGTGCTTTAAAAAATTTTTTATTGAGTTTAATTTATAATTTAAAGCCTTTTTTGTATGATTTATAAGCAGGTAGGCTTCAAAGTCAAGCTTTAATAAAATTCTTGATCCCAATCTTCTTGCCCTTAAAGGAATATTGTAAACATTTTGGATACCTGGCTCCTCATCCTTCACATTTCGTGCAACAAGTGTATCAAACATGGCCAATACCGGAACTTTTTTACCAGCATTTGTTAATTGCCTAGCCATTTCAAATGCAATTTTCCCCCCGGTACAATGTCCTGACAGGGCATAAGGACCAACAGGGTCTATTGAAACTATTTCCTCAATAAATTTTTCTGCAATTTTTTCAATAGTATCGGGAAATGCCTGGAGATCTTTGTAATCTACGGGTGGCTGCAAAGCGTAAACGGGCTGTTCGATGTCGAGCATTTTCGCAAAACGCATAAATTTATTGGCCGTTCCTCCACCGCCTGCAACGATATATAGTGGGCGCTTTTTGCCAGTTACTTTTATTGGTATAAGGTATTTGTTATTTGTGTTTTTCAACAAAGCCTTTTCCTTTATTGTTTCCTCGGCTTCGCTTACAATTTCATTTTCAAACGTTGTAACCGAACCAATCTGCATACATTTATTAATAAGTAGTTCAAGGGTTGACTGGAAGGTGGTTATAAATTCGTCAATATCGGCAGCACTTAAATTTTTGGTATTATACCCTACATTAAATAATAACCGGCCGTTTTGAATTGAACCGTTTAAGCTAAGGTCTTCGTGCACAAAATGCTCTTCGTTAATGGATGAACCGACCCCGTCGCCAGTGGCAGATATCCATTTTCCCGATTTTGTAACACTATCTAATTGGCCCAGGTAGTTGAAAATAATATTCCATTTGGGATTGATTCCCAATTTTTCATCGTGGTTTAAATATTTTAAAACGCCAAAACCCAATCCTTTTACCGGAATATTTCTAAGCTGATTTTTTACCATGGGCAACAGATCGAAAGGTTCGGTATGTTCGCCAGTTTCAATTACTACCGGGTAAATGTTGGTAAACCATCCAACGCTTTTGCTAAGATCAATATTCAGATCAATTTCATTTCTTCCAAAACCCTCCATCCCTATGGTTATATTGCTAATGCCACCCCACTTTTTTAGTGACAGGGCAAGACAGCATAACAATGCATCGTTTATTTCTGTCTGAAATATTTTTGGAACCTCAGTTACCAAAATACGGGTTTGTGCCTGGCTAAGCGACATTAAAGCCGAACTAATGTCTTTTATGCGTACCCTATGGTTTAAACCGCTACCTCTTATTATTGGCTCATATTTTTCTAAAGTCTTTTTCCAAAATGCCACTTCCTCTATTACCGGGTGTTGTTGACCGTATTTATTTAACGATTGATACCATTGCCTATACGATGAACCCTTGCTACCCAAATTGGGTACCTCGTTATTTTGGATGGCCGTTAAGCAAAATTCCAGATTTTCAATTAAAATCCGCCACGACACACCATCAACAGCCAGGTGATGTACAACAGCCAACATTCGATTTTTATTTTCAAAAGCAGGTGTTTTGAACAAGATAATTTTTACTATTTCTCCTTCAAAAATATTAAGGCTCTGCTGGTAGTGGTTAGATCGCTCCTGCATCACTTTTTTCAATGTTGCGTTGTCAGCCGCATCAATTGTTTCTTCTATAACCTGCGAAACCCTGGTTCCGTACTGTTGGCTCCATTTACCTGCCTCATTTTTATAAACAAACCGTAAGGCATCGTGATGTTTTATTAAAATTGCCCAGGCCTGGTTAAGTTGGCTTTGGGTAATTTCCTTTTCTATACCAAGCATTAGTGCCTGGTTAAAATGTGACACGAGCGGTCCCGTATTTTCAAAAAACCATTGCTGCACCGGAAGCAAGCCTGCCTCTCCTGTTAAAAAGCCCTGTTCGCCTTCAATTTTGGTTTGTGTATTATCAGTAATATACTGCGCCAGTTGGGCAATGCTTTGATATAAGAATAGGTCTCTTGGCTGAATTTCAATATTATTTCTGCGGGCAAGGTTTACAAATTGAATGGAGAGAATTGAATCGCCTCCAAGCTCAAAAAAATTATCGGCAATGCCAATATTACTTATCCCTAAAAGTAACTGCCACATTTCCACCAAACGCTTTTCTAAATCAGTTAAGGGTATTGCAGATTTACTTACATTTCCTTCGTCTATGGTAGGTTCCGGCAAGGCATTTCTGTCAATTTTACCATTTCCGTTTAAGGGAAATTTATCCAGTATTACCCAAAAGGCGGGAACCATATAATCCGGAACTTTAGATCGCAACCAGTTAGTCAGTTTTAATTTATCAAAACCTTCGCCAACAATAACGTATGCAATCAGCGACTTAAAGCCCTGGTAATTTCTTACGTTTACATAAGCACTCCTAACCATCTCATTTTCCTGCAAAACAGCTTCTATTTCCGAAGGCTCAATTCTATAACCCCTTATTTTTACCTGGTCGTCTATTCGCCCCATAAACTCTAGCAGTCCATCACTATTCCACCTTACCAAATCGCCGGTTCTATAAAGTCTTTCTATGTAGTTATTAAAAAATAATTCAACAAACTTTTCCTTTGTTAGCGCTTCATTGTTTACATATCCTATCGATACGCCCTTACCGCCAATATACAATTCGCCTGCTACACCCACAGGTACAGGGTTTTGATGGGCATCCAATACAAAAGCCTTTACATTGTTTAGCGGCTTTCCAATAGGTATATTTTCATTTTCTACCACATCATTCAATGGGCAACTGGTGGCATAAACGGTAGTTTCGGTAGGTCCATAAACGTGTACAATTTTGTTACTGCCTATTGCATCAATTACTCTTTTTACCTGGTATGCTGAAACAGACTCTCCCCCAAATAACACCTTTCTTAATTTGTTAAAAATTAACGGATTGGTATCGGCTATGGCATTAAAAATAGCCGTGGTTATGAAGCAAATACTTACCTTATTGTTTACAATAACTTTTTCAATAGCCTCAACATCCGCAGCCATTCCTTCCTGTAATAAACAAAGAGCGGCACCATTTAAATGTGCGCCAAAAATTTCGTACACGCTACCATCAAACCCATAATTGGACCATTGAAGCATCCTGTCATTTGGGTTAACCTTTATTTCGTTTTTTTGAAGGGCTACGTTAATAATATTTTGCTGGCTTACTTTAATTCCTTTTGGTTTGCCCGAAGTGCCACTGGTGTACATAATATATACCGGCGTTTCTGGTAAAAAATCTACTTCTTTAAAATCTTTATTAAACGTTTTGGCATCTGTTACATTAAAGTTTTTTACACCGTTTATTCCAGCATTTTGAAACAATTCGGAATCAGAATATACCAATGCCGATGCACCAGAGTTCTGAATAATATATTGCAACCTTTCAGAAGGAAAGCCGGTGTTTAATGGCACATACGTACATCCAAGCTTTATAATACCCCAAATACCAACAATCATATCAAAACCACGGTTGGCCAATAAAGCCACCACCTGGCCTTGGCTGATACCTCCGGCAGTTAACTGGTTGGCCACCTGTCCCGACCTTTCGTGGAGTTGCTGATAGGTTAGGGAGGTATCTCCAAAAACAATTGCCACACTGTTTAGAGAGGTAAGAACATGTTGTTTAAATAGTGCAGCCAACCCCGAATAGTATGGCATATCGGAATGCGTATCGTTAAATTGCAACAACTGCTTTTGTTCAGCGTCTGCTATAACAGGCAATTGAAATATACTTATGGCCGGATTTTTAGAAACTTCGGATAACAACCTGGTATAATTGGCGATCATCCTTTGTACCGTCTGCACCTTAAACACATCGGTACAATACTCAACCGAAAGTTGTAAGCCCTTGTGAGTTTCGGTAATATTGAAGGTGAGATCGAATTTTGAAGTTGTATGCTGTAAACTATCAGATTGAAAGGGAGATAACGAGATGCCTTTTAAGTCTGCATTGTTTCCTTCGCTCAAATTTTGATAGGAAAACGCTACCTGAAAGATTGGATTTCGGCTTGTATCCCTCACATTAACCGTTGCTTCCACTACCTTTTCAAAGGGAATGTCGTGGAATGGTGCAGTAGCCAGCGTATTATCTCTTACTTTGTTTAAAAGGGTGGAAAAAGATTCGGCTTCATTTATATGTGTACGAAAAACAATGGTATTAATGAAGAAACCAACAAGGCCTTCTACTTCCTGCAATTGTCGGCCAGCTATGGGTGACCCAATGCATATATCAGTTTGTTGAGTGTATTTATATAGCAACACGTTAAATGCCCCAAGCAATGTCATGAACATTGTTGCTCCATGTTGGCGGTTCAGTTCATTTAACTCACCAACCAACTCATTATTAAACCGATACACAGCCATTGCTCCCCGTAAACTTTGCACCTGGGGCCTTAAAAAATCGGTTGGCAGTTGTAATACGCTAATACCTTTCAAATGATTTTTCCAGAAGTCAATCTTGCTTTGCCAACCATCGGTTTGCGCCTGTTCCCTTTGCCATAAAGCAAAGTCAGCATACTGAATAGGTAACAGGTTTAACCTCGGTTCTCTTTTTTCAACGCCTGCATTGTAACATTCCGTCAGCTCGTTAATCAGTATAGTGCCAGACCAGGCATCGGATGCGATATGATGCAGTGTAATTATCAATAAATTTTCAAGATCGTCTTGCCTTATAATACTTGCCCTGATCATATAATCAGCCGAAAGATCAAAAGGTTTATTGATAAGCGTTTTTATAAGATTGTTCAACTCATTTTCTGAAGCTGGTTTGTCAACTACAGGCAATGTCCAGTCACTACTTTGCTTTACCTGTTGCCAGGTAGTACCATTTTCTTTAAATACCGTTCTGAGCGCCTCATGCCTTTCAATTACCTGTAAAAAAGCTTTGCTAAGAACATCCATATCTAAATTGCCCACTAACCTAAAAACTGACGGTATGTGGTAATTTACCGTTCCGCTAAGCTGGTTAATGACCCATAATCTTTCCTGGCTAAACGAAAGCGGAATATGTTTGGGCCCTGGCACACGAACTGTTATCGCTTTTAATATTTCATTTTCCCGATTGGCCTCTATTTGCCTGGCAAGAAATGATATAGTAGGATAATCGAAAATATCTCCAATAGGCACTTCCACCTTAAATATTTTTCTAATTGCTGAAACCACCCTTATGGCTAACAGCGAATGACCTCCCTGTTCAAAAAAGTCATCGTTTATACTTATATCGTCCAATTCCAGTACTTCCTTCCATATTTCTGCCAGTTTTTCTTCAGTTTCATTTTGTGGTGGCATATAAGCCTTCTTGGCTGGTGCCTCCAATTGATAGGTTTGCAACAAACGCCTGTCTACCTTACCATTGGGCAATAATGGAAAACTTTGCAAGTCGGAAACAAAGGAAGGAACCATATAATCGGGTAACTGTTGCCTAAGTTTACCAATCACTTCATCTTTATCAAAATTGTCTTCAGCAATTACATATGCAGCCAGTTTTTTATTCCCGTTTGTATCCTCCTTCAATAAAGCAACCGCCTGTTTTATGCCCTGTAGGCTAAGTAAGGTGGCTTCAATTTCACCTAACTCAACCCTATAACCTCTAATTTTTACCTGGTCATCTGCCCTATTGATAAATACGATATTGCCATCTGGTAAATATTTTACCAGGTCGCCGGTATCGTACATTAGGGTTTGCGAAGCGCATTTAAAAGGGTTTGAAATAAATTTTTTGTTGGTAAGTGCTTCATTATTCAAATAACCTTTTGCCAATCCTTTGCCTTCAATAAAAAGTTTACCAGGCACTCCTTTTGGCGCCAGGGTTAAATTGTTCGAAAGCACGTAAACGGTGGTGTTGCCGAATGGTTTGCCAATTGGGATTGTCCTGCCATATCGGGTGTTTCTATCTATTACATGCAGTAATTTACCAATGGTAGTTTCAGTTGGTCCGTAATGGTTGACTACGGTCAGGGCAGGGCTATCTTCTAAAACACCCCTTATCATATTGCTATATAAAACCTCACCGCCAAAAATCAGCAGCTTGGAAGGGAGTAGATTTTTATTATCAAATTGTAACGCATTCCAATGCGATGGAACTATTTTAATACAATCAATAGCATGCTCAGCAAAATACCCGTGCAAGGCATAGGCATTATTAAGCCTGTCTGTTGAAAATAAATGAAGGCATCCACCAGTTAACAACGAACCATAGATAACCGTATTTCCGAGGTCGGTTGCCGCAGAAGATAACAGGGCAAAAGAAGAACATTTATTAATGGCTATTTTATCCATTATTCCATAAACGTAATCCGCCAAATTTTGGTGACTAATCATTACTCCTTTTGGCATACCTGTAGAGCCTGAAGTGTATATAACATACGCTACATGATCACTTTTGTCAACCAACTTCGGATTGGACGTTAATTGTGTTTCGAAGGAAGTATCAATTGTGTCCAAATCGATAACCGCTACCAATTCGTACGGTTCCACTTTATGCGTTTGCGCCTTACTTAAAATAGCAACTGTCGCCTTTGTATCCTGTAAAATAAAGCGAATTCGTTCAGCCGGAAGGCCCGGATCGATAGGTACGTATGCAGCACCTGATTTTAAAATACCCATTATGCCAATAGCCAGCTTTAAACCAGCCTCGGCCACAATGGGAACATAATGATTAGGACCAATATCTACTGACCGTAAATAATGCGCTAACTGGTTTGCCTTTTCATTTAATTGGTAATACGATAGCTTTTGGCCATCGCATACCATTGCCGGAGCATCCAGATTTTTAAACACCTGCTCTTCAAAAAGGTCAACAATATTTTCTTCAACCGGAAAAACCGTGACATTCGAGCCAAACTCATTTAAAAGTAACTGTTCCTCTTTGCCAGATAACAAAGGGATCGTTGCAACAAACCGGTTTGGATCAGTAGCAATAGCCTGGAGCAGGTTGTCATAATTATTAAGCAGTTGAATAATAGTCGCCTCCTTAAATAACTCGGCACTATACTCAACTACTATGTTAAGCCCGTTTGCTAATTCATTTATAAAAAACGTAAAATCAAATTTTGAAACTTTTGATTTAAACGGTTCCTGCATTACTTCTAGTTGGCCTAGTTTGGTGCGCTCGCTTGCCGGCGTATTAATAAACACCAACATTACCTGAAACAGAGAGGCTTTGCCTGTTTCTCTTTCTTTCAAAACCGTTTCCACTACTTTTTCAAATGGCACATCCTGGTGTTCGTACGCTTCCAGGGTAGTTGTTTTTACCTGCTTCAGCAGATCAACAAAACTTTTGCCGGTTTCAATTTCATTTCTAAATACAACGGTATTTACAAAAAAGCCTACCAACGATTCTATCTCCGGCTGATTTCTATTGGCCACAGAAGCTCCTACGGAAATATCCTTTTGATTGCTGTACCGGTAAAGCAACACATTGTATGCCGCAAGTAGTACCATATACAGGCTGCAATCATTTTGCTTGCTTAGGTCGTTTAATGAAGAAAGTGTTGATGCATTTATTTTATAACTGACACTGCCTCCCCTTGAAGTTCGCACAAGCGGCGCTTCAAAATCATAAGGAAGTTGCAATGGAGAAACCCCGGCCAATTTTTGCTTCCAATAATTCAATTTGGGTTGAAGGTTTTCTGTCGACAAGTTTTTTTTCTCCCAAACAGCATAATCTACAAATTGCAAAGGCAGTAGGGAAAGCGCGGAAGTTTCACCTGTAATAAACCTGCCATATAATTCAGTAACTTCTTTTATAATAATAGGGGCCGACCAGGCATCGCAGGCTATATGGTGAACCACTACCACCAGCACAAATTCGTTTGGCTGTAGTGATATTAAAGAAGCACGCAGCATAAAATCCCTGTCAAGGTGGAATGGCTGGTTTACCAATTCATCAATAGCATTGGCGAGTAATGGCTTATTGTTATTGAGATTTGAGCCATCTATATAAGACAGATGCCATTGAGTTGTTTCTTTTGTTTTTTGGTAGCCGATGCCGTCCAAATCGTAATAAATGGTACGTAAAACCTGGTGGCGATCAATAACATTTTCAAGGGCAAACTCAAGTGCCTTCTTATTTAGTTGTCCTTTTAATCGTAACGACACCACTGTGTGGTAAGGAATGCTTCCTTCTAGTTTGTCTATAAACCAAAGTCTTTCCTGGGCAAATGACAGCGGAATTTGCAAAAGCGTAGCACGGTCAAATGCTTCAACCAATTTTTTGCTACCATTTACCGAACGGGTTTTCCAACTATCATTTTTTAAAAATTCAATAATTGTAAATTTGTTGTCTTTAATTTCCTGCAATAAATCATGGTTGATTGATTTACTTTCTGCATATCTCAATTGAAGATTATCTCCGTTTAAAACAAATTCAACCCCATCCTTCCTGGCAGTATATAATAAATCAACAATTTTTTTGAATGTGTCTTCCATAAAATTCCTTACGCTAATTTTCCAACTATAAATCAATCACTTCGTATGGGCCAAAATTTTCATTTATGTTTTGGCCTGCCTGAATTTCGAAATATTTACTAAGATCCTTTATGCATTTTGATTGAAAAATGACCCTCATTGGTATCGTCATTGACATTTCCCGTTCAATTTGTGCCACCATACGCATCACCATCAATGAGTTTCCGCCCAAATCAAAAAAATTATCGTAGATGCCTACCCTATCAACTACCAATAACTTCTCCCAAATTTCAACCAATTTAATCTCTAAATCTGTTTCGGGAGCCCTGTAAACACTGGCTGAAACTTCCGTGTCGATTAACCTCAAGGCGGCAATATCAATTTTTCCGTTTGGTGTTAAAGGTAATTCATCAACTACTACCCAACTATCAGGAACCATATAGTCCGGCAAATATCTATATAAAAATATCTTTATACTTTCCCGATCAAAGCTTCCCCCATTTATAATGTAAGACACTATCTTTTTGTTTTCTACAGTATCATCTTTTAATAATACTATAGCCTGCTTAACCTGTCCGCTCTGTAATATTACATTTTCAATCTCACCCAACTCAATCCTATGGCCCCGAAGTTTTACCTGGCTATCCAATCTACCCAAAAATTCAATGTTTCCATCGGGCAGGCGCCTGCCGCCATCGCCTGTAGTGTATACCCTCGCAGCCGGGTCGATACTGAAAGGGTCTTTTCTGAACTTTTCACCCGTAAGGTCAGCCAGGTTTAAATATCCTCTTGCCAAACTATCACCTCCTATCCAAATTTCGCCCAAGGCTCCTTCCGGTACAAGACGTCCCTTATTATCAACCAAATAAATAACGCTATTGGCTATTTGTTTACCAATAGAAGGAATTGTCAATCCATCCTGTTGTTTTAGCACATAACTGGTTGCCACCACCGCATTTTCGGTCGGTCCATAATTATTTACCACCTTAAAAGGCAGGTCTACTATATTTAATGACGAAAGTTTATCGCCTCCGGTTAATAAGTAGGAAAGATTTATTAAGTTATTTTTTGAATAATCAATAAAATCGGTGATCAAAGCGGTTGGGATAAAACTATGCGTAATCCCGCTAATGTAAAAATAACCGGTTAGCAGTTGGAAAGAACTGCGTTTTTCGTTGCTAATAAGAAAAATAGATGCCCCTACTGTGAGATACGGCCAAACTTCCCATCCAAATGCATCAAACCCAATGCCGGCCATTGAAGTTGCCCTTGAATTTTCAGTTACTTCAAAATCTGATATATGCCAGTGTATCAAATTCATCAAATTTCGATGCTCAACCATTACCCCTTTTGGCTTTCCTGTTGAACCCGAGGTATAAATAACATATACCAGGTTACTGCTGTGCGCTATTTGTGTAGGATTGCCTTTTGCCTGCCGGTTAATATGTTGTTGTGTTGCGTCAATCATTACCACTTCTATGTAACTATTACCAGCAGACACCTTTTCTTTCAACGCTTGATTGGTAACGACCAATTTGGAGAAAGTGTCTTCGAGCATGTATAGGATGCGCTCTTGCGGGTACGAGGGGTCGATGGGTACGTAAGCCCCACCGGCTTTTACTACGCCCAGCATAGCTATGATCATTTCTGCGCTTCTTTCCAAACAAATTGGTACCAGGGTTTCGGCGGTTACGCCCTTTTCCCGCAGGTAATACGCCACTTGATTAACCCGTTCGTTCAGTTGTGTGTAAGTGTAGCGCTCTTCGTTAAATACTAATGCGGTATTATCGGGCGTCTTTGCTGCCTGCTCTTCAAACAGTTGGCCAAGCGTTTTGTGTTTGGGATAATCTGCTACCGGGCCACGGCCGTTTTGTACCAATTCCCTTTTTTCAGCATTGCTCAACAGGCTTATCTGGCCAGGGGTTTCTACACCGTTTATTATCTGCGCAAGCACTTCGTTAAAGTGGCGGCTGATGGCCGTTACATATTGGCCTGCAAGCACGTCGCTATTGTACATAAAGCTAATGTGCACTTCGGCTGCACTGTGTATGGCAATGCTCAGCGGGTAGTTGGTCTGTTCTTCGGCTTTAATGTCGCTGGCCTGCAAGCTCCACTGATGCTCTGTCAGCAATTTGCTGATGGGGTAGTTTTCAAAAACAAGGATGCTGTCGAAAAGGTTGCCCGGCACACCAGACCAACTTTGTATGTCGGCCAATGGCGTATGCTGCCACTGCATGCTGTTTACCTGGCCCTGCTGTATTTGTTGCAACCACTTTTCGGTTGGCTGTTCGCTGTTGGTTTGTGTACAAAGCGGAATAGTGTTAATGTACAAGCCAACCCGCTGCTCTATGCCGGGCAGGCTTTCGGGGCGACCGGAAACTACGATGCCATAGACTACGTTTTTGTTACCGGTGTATTCACTTAGCAGGTGCGACCATACGCCCTGCATAAGGGTATTGACCGTTATTTTGTGCTGCTGCGCATAGGCATGGATGCGAAATGTTGTTTCTGCATCCAGGTGCAGGTGTTTTGCCTGGTATTCGCCTTCGGCTTTGTTACGGTCGGCCTTAATAGCAATAAAGGGCAGCAGCGTTGGGCCTTCTACCTGCTTTAAATAGCCGCGCCAGTATGCTTCTTCATCGGCTTTGTCTATGCCTTCAATGTATCGGATATAGTCTTCGTAATTGTCGGCAGTGGCTGGTATGGTAGTAGCATTGCCTTGCAGGCTGTTGTCATAGGCTTGCAAAAAGTCTTGCATCAACACAGGCGCCGACCATCCGTCGCTCAATAGGTGGTGGTATGTCCAAACCATGCGGTGACCCTCTGTCGTCTGTAAAAGGGTCAGGCGCATCAGCGGTGCTTCGGTATAGCGGAAGCCTTTTTTCCGGTCTTCTTTTTCAAAGTCGGTTATTGCTGCCTTTTGTTGTTCAGTGGGTAAATGGGTAAGGTCTTGTTCAATAAAAGGCAGGGTAACGTATTTTATAACCGCTTGCACTGGCAGGGCCAGCGCATCGGCCCAAAAGGCACTACGCAGGATGCTGTGTTTATTAAGTACTTGCTGCCAGGCTGTTTTGAACGCAACAATATTTAGATTATGCAACAGGCAGCTTAGTTGCTGTACATAGGCTATATTGTTTGGGTTGTACAGGCTGTGGAAGAGCATGCCCTGCTGCAGGCCGCTGAGCCGGTAAAGGCTTTCAACCTGCTGCCGCAGCGGCAGGCCGCTATTGGTGGTGGCCTGCAAAAACTGGTCGAGCTGTTGGTAGCTTACTTCCTTTCCTATGCCGTAATCCGAAGGGGTGAACAGCTGCCCAAAGGCATCGGCCTGCAGCAGGCAATGGGTTACCAGCCCGGTTATAATATGATTGTAAACTGCTGCCAATTGTTGGATGGTTTGCGCGGTAAAATGTTTTGTGCTAAATGTCCAACTGATGCTTAGCTGCCCATTGAGCACCTGCCCGCTGATGGAAAGTTTTTCGTTTACGGTCGCAGCTTCGCTACGCTGAACGCCCACTGGTTCGCCGGCGGCTGT
>Ga0105047_10003246_pt1 | contig 28718 bp, 25 predicted proteins | sample MAT04_FD_78384 | JGI IMG/M metagenome (GOLD analysis project Ga0105047, IMG submission 78384) | Freshwater microbial communities from Lake Fryxell liftoff mats and glacier meltwater in Antarctica - MAT-04 (megahit assembly) | ecosystem: Environmental > Aquatic > Freshwater > Ice > Liftoff... | reverse complement strand
GATGTGGTCGGTCTTGATCATGCCAAACTTGGTCGACACCGTCGCGCCTTCCACCAGCGGCAACAAATCGCGTTGCACGCCTTGGCGCGAGACATCCGGCCCGCTACCTTCACGACCGGCGATTTTGTCGATTTCATCGAGAAACACGATGCCGTTCGACTCGACATTGCGCACCGCTTCCAGTTTGATCTCCTCTTCGTTGACGAAGCGGCCGGCTTCCTCATCGGTGAGCTGCTTCAGCGCCTCGGAAATCTTCAACTTGCGCTTCTGGGTGCGCTTCTGGCCCAGGTTCTGGAACATGCCCTGCAATTGCGTGGTGAGTTCTTCCATGCCGGGCGGCGCGAAGATTTCCATCTGCGGATTCGACATCGCCAGGTCGAGTTCGATTTCCTTGTCGTCGAGCTGGCCCTCGCGCAGCATCTTGCGGAATTTCTGGCGGGTGGTGGATTCCTCCGGTTTGACCACCTCGGCATTGGCCTCGACCTGCCAGGCATCGCGCGCGCCCGGCAGCAAAATGTCGAGAATGCGGTCTTCCGCCGCATCTTCGGCACGCATGCGCACCTTGCGGGTCGCTTCTTCGCGCGTCTGCTTGACGGCGATTTCTGCCAGATCGCGGATGATGCTGTCGACATCCTTGCCGACATAACCGACTTCGGTGAACTTGGTCGCCTCCACCTTGATAAACGGCGCGCCGGACAAGCGCGCCAGACGTCGCGCTATTTCGGTCTTGCCGACGCCGGTCGGGCCAATCATCAGAATATTCTTCGGCGTGATTTCCTGGCGCAGCGCATCACCAACCTGCATCCGCCGCCAGCGATTGCGGAGCGCGATGGCGCAGGCGCGCTTGGCCGCATTTTGTCCAACAATGTGTTTATCGAGTTCGTGAACGATTTCCTGCGGCGTCATTTGAGACATCGTGTGCGACATGATTTTTTCGTAATTACAGTTTATAAGCGTTAAAAACCAAGGCGCCGAGTCTATCACCCGCTATCTGCCCAATTTTTGTTGCGACTCTTGCCGCGACTTTTGCCGCGCCTCCTGCAGCAACATTAACGTCTATAGTGATGTCCATACCCTTCAATTCAAGGAGAAGACCATGCATAACTCATTTTCCCTGCCTTCGATTGCATTGTTTCTCGCCTGTTCAAGCCTGGCCACGGCAGGCGAGATGACCCGTCTGGGTGAACTGGAATTGCATAGCATCGCGGTGCCAACCAGCGAACTGACACCCGAGGCGGCGCGTGACTACAACGTCACCCCCGACGCCGGGCGTGGCCTGCTCACCGTGACCCTGATCAAGAAAGGCCGCAACGGCAAGACTGAATCGGTGCCTGGCCAGGTTTATGCCGGTGGCTTCACCCGGGACAACAAAATCTTCAGCATCCCGATCCGCGAAATTCGCCAGCCGGATGGGGTCTATTACCTGGGCGAATATCGCGTCAACGCGCCCGACACTATTCGTTTTCTGGTCAACGCCAACGTGCTTGGCAAGCCGATGAAGGTCGAATTTTCACGCGTCTTCAGCGCGCCGCTCACTGCCTCTAACTGACCTCCCCGAACCCACTTCAGCGCACCAACTGGAACAAGCCCCAGACGCCCATTGCCGCCACCAGCAAACCTGCGCCCCGCTTGACCCAGGTTTTGCGCGCGAAGTTGCGCAAGCTTTCCGCTGCCCAACCCATCAACAACAGATTCGGCAGCGTGCCAAGGCCAAACGCCAGCAACAAGGCTGCGCCATGAATGGCGCTACCAGCCGACAACGCCATCACCAATACGCTGTATACCAGGCCGCACGGCAGCCAACCCCATAACGCGCCCGCCGCCACGGCCTGGCCCAGATTGCGCACCGGCATGACCTTCGCCAGCATCGGTTGCACCTTTTTCCAGACTGCGCCGCCCGCTCGCTCCAACACGCGAATCGATTGATTCAGGCCAGCCAGATAGAGGCCGAGCAGAATCAATATGACTTGCGCCAGGACGTACAACCCGCGTTGCAGCGGATACAGGCTATCGGACAGAAAGGCAGCCGATCCGAGCAGGCCGGCCAGCGCGCCGAGGGCGGCGTAACTGGCGATGCGGCCGACGCTGTAGCCGATGTGGAAGCGGAATGGCTGCCGATCGCTCTTGCCCACATCGCCCTGGGCAACCCCGCCCTGGAATGACATCGCAGCGACAATGCCGCCACACATGCCGACACAATGCGTGCCGCCCAGAAGACCGGTCAGAAAGGCGGCAAGGAAGGTGGTTTCAAGCATGGACCGAATGATAGCGCGCGCGGCAAACCCAACGCGCGATGGCTGGCTCGGTTAACAGGATGTCGAAAAACACCCCGTCACCCCGGAATGGTTGGATCCGGGGCGGGTGACGAATATTTTTTAATTTTCACGTTATTCGACACCCTGTTACACCTGCTTGAGCCGCCTGGTGCGTGGATCAGGCTTCGCCGCGATAAATGCAGCCGGAGGTCGGCGTTTCCATCACCACGATCTTGCACAACCCGGGCAACGCAGATTGCAGCCGCTGCCAGATCCATTGCGCGAGATGCTCGCTGGTCGGATTTTCCAGACCGGCAACGTCATTCAGGTAACGATGATCGAGCGCGGCATGCACCGACTGCCAGGCGAGTTGAATGTCGGCGAAATCCATCACCCAACCCAGGCTGCCATCAAGCGGCCCGCTGACATGCACCTCGATCTGAAAAGAATGGCCATGCAAGCGTGAACACGGATGTTCTACCGGCAATTGCGGCAAACGCCGCGCGGCTTCAAGCGAGAAACGATTGAAAATTTGCATGTGATGAATAGATCAAACGGTAACGAAGAAACCGCACAAGTTGGAAAATAAAGCATTTCCTTACGCATCAACTCGTCGCAAACTTGTCCGGGTATTTCATAAATTCGCGTGATGGTCGCGCCGGTCATTGTTTGCTCGGGGAATTTCGCGAAGGAGTGACGTAGTTATTCACACGCCCGGCTGAGCGAAACTTTCCAGTGCAAACAAGAGACCAGCGAGGGCGCGCGAGCATTTATGAAATATCCGGACTAAATCCATGCGTGCAAGCAACGGTCAAGAATCAAAGGCAAAAGCAAAGGCATAAGCATGACTCAGAAAATGCTGCATGTCGCTCTCGAAACGGTAGAAACAGAAGCTCCGCGAGCGGCCTATTTGCTGGCGAAATATGGTGTTTTCACGCCCGAGCACAGCTTGCTGGGCAGCTACAACCCGAACAACAGCGGCGGCCAGCGTTATCACGACGCGACCGAATTGGCGCGCGGCAGACTGACCCGCCTGGAGGCTCACTACCAGGCTTTGCCCGCAGCGGCCGCCGAGCCGACGGAACCGCCAACGCTCAGCGAGTTGCAGGAAATCAACGCCTGGCTGGAGGAGTTGCTGCACGTCACCGATACCTGCCGCGCCAAACGGGAACATTTCGAACGCGAGCAACGCCACGAAGCGACCCTGCTGGATGAGCTGAAGCCGTTCAAGACGCTCGATTTCGATCTGACCCAACTCGCCAAGCCGAAGCGTTTCATCGAAACCCTGGTCGGCAGCGTGCTCGAGTCCGAACTCGCCGCGTTGACCAGCGACCTGGAAGCGGTCGGCGGCATTGTCGAGTTGTTCGGCAAGCAAACCGGCCGCGCCTACCTGGTCGTCATCTGTCCGCAATTACGCTGTTTGTTGTCGCGCGCGCTGCTGGACAAACATCATTGGCGCGAAATCCATCTGCCAGCCGAGTTTTCCGGCCGGCCGCAGGAGATCGAATCCGAACTGAAGAATTTATGCCAGCGCATTACGCATAGCGTCGACAGCCTCGAACATTCGCATCAGCACACCTTCGAAGGCATCGAAGATCGGCTTGCACATGTCGTGAAATCGGTCGAACTGGCCGAACCATATGCCCGGCTGGTGGCGGAAACCATTGCCGAACCCGATGGCAAGCTGTTGATTCGCGGCTGGATTCCGCAGCGCAACCTGAAGCGCCTGCAAGCCCAGCTCGCTGCCGCGCTGAACCGGGATTACCGGCTGGAGACGCGACCGCCGGAGCCGGGCGAACGCGAATCCGTGCCGTCCGCCAGACGTTATCCAACCTGGCTCGGCCCGTTCGCCGAGCTGGTGCGCGGCTATGGCGTGCCGTGTTATGGCGACTTCGATCCGACTCTGTTCTTCATGTTCTCCTTCACCGCCATGTTCGGCATGATGTTCGGCGATGTCGGGCATGGCCTGCTGATCGCGCTGGCCGCCCTCGCCCTGCGCGGCGAAGCCAAACGTTTCCGCCCATTACTGTTTGCGGCGGGCGCATCGGCTTCCGGTTTTGGCTGGCTTTATGGCAGCGTGTTCGGGCTGGAAGGCCTCATCGAACCACTCTGGATCGCGCCGCTTTCCGACCCGATGCGCATGCTGCACGCAGCGCTGTGGTGGGGCGTCGGCTTTCTCGTCGCCACCCAACTGATCATGCTTTACAACCGCATCGCCGCACGTAACTGGCGAGCGGCGTTTTTTGATGCCGGCGGCCTGGCCGGGTTGCTGCTTTATCTTGGCGGTGTCGCCGCGTTTGTGCTGGCCTACACCGGCAATCCAGGCCTGGATATCTATATCGACATGGCTGCCAGCATTGCCGTCATCGGCTTCGTACTGATCCTGATCCACCACTGCGCGCAACAAACCGAACCGTGGCCGGGCCGTTTCTTTCTCAGCTTCATGGAAAGTCTGGAGACCGTATTCAACGATTTCGTCAACACGCTGTCGTTCATGCGCATCGCCGCTTTTTCGATCAGCCATGTCGCGCTGGCGATGGCGATTTCAACGCTGAGCGCTGAAATGGGCAGCACTGGCCAGATCATTACGCTGGTGTTCGGCAACTTGCTGATCCTGGTGCTGGAAGGCGCCATCGTCGCCATTCAAACGCTGCGGCTGGAGTTTTACGAAGGCTTTTCACGCTATTTCACCTGCTTTGGCCGCGAGTTCAAACCCCTGATCGATGCTCGCAAAGCCAAACCGCCATTGATCTGATTCAGTGCCGCATTATCGATCCGGCCCGATTAATCCGAGATTGCCGGCCGGGCCGTAGGGTGCGCCAAACGCACCATTCAGCCAATCGGTGCGCCATGCGCACCCTAAGGTTTCATGGATAAATCTGGCCGGATCAATCGTCAGCGAAGTGACTACCGAACTGGCCACCGAGCTGGTCACCGAACTGGCCACCGAGCTGACCGTCACGAAATCGTCATGAAACCGTCATACCATCGCGTTCAACCCTACTCACGGAGGCGCGCATGTCGGCCACCATCCTTGTTGTCGAAGACGAACCTGGCATTCAGGAAGTCCTTAAATTCAACCTCGGCCAGCACGGCCATGACGTCATCATCGCCGGTGATGCCGAGGAAGCCATCAGCCTGCTGCGCGGCGCCTTGCCCGATCTGATTCTGCTCGACTGGATGTTGCCCGGCATGTCCGGCATCGATTTCGCCCGCCGCATTCGCGCAGACAGTCGGCAAAAGAACATCCCGATCATCATGCTGACGGCGCGCACCGAAGAACGCGACAAGGTACAAGGGCTGGATACCGGCGCCGACGACTACATCACTAAACCGTTTTCTCCGCGCGAGTTGATGTCGCGCATCAAGGCGGTGCTGCGCCGGCGCGCACCGCAGATGACCGAAGACAGCGTTGAAATTGACGGCCTCAGACTCGACCCGATCTCGCATCGGGTGCATGGCGAACTGGATGGCAATGCCATTGCGCTTGACCTCGGCCCCACTGAATTCCGCCTGCTGCATTTTCTGATGACGCACCCGGAGCGGGTCTATTCACGCTCACAGTTACTCGACCAGGTCTGGGGCGACCATGTTTTCGTTGAAGAACGCACCGTCGATGTACATATCCGTCGCCTGCGCTCGGCACTCGAAGTGACCGGCCATGACCGCCTGATCCAGACCGTGCGCGGCTCCGGCTATCGGCTTTCCGCCATCCTGGCCTGATCCTGCCGGCAGAGTAGAATCCGCCGACATTTCATGTCGACACGCGCATCCATGCTGGAATTCTGGTGGCGCCCCCTGGCGCTGATTGCCGGGCTTGCCTTGTTTTCATCGCTGTTTTCCAGCTCGCAGGGAAATGACACTGCTTGGGCGATATTTGCTTGCGGGCTGATCGCCAATCTGATTTATCACCTGCGCCAACTGCGCAAATTCTCCGACTGGTTGTCCGACCCGGCCCGCCCTCCATTGCAAGGCGATGGCGTCTGGGGTGATGCGCTGTATCGACTGGAAAAACAATTGCACAGGCGACAAGGCGCGCAACAGAAAGTCGCCGCCGACCTGGAACAGATGCTGGAGGCCACGCTGAATCTGCCGGATGGCGTGGTGATCCTGGATGACGACAATCGTATTGTCTGGCTCAACATCGCCGCCGAGCGACTGCTGGGTTTGTCGCAGATGCGGGATGTCGGCCAGTTTTTGTTCTACCTGCTGCGCAATTCCCGCTTTTCCGAATGGCTACAAAACGAAAACTTTTCGCAGACGCTGACGCTCACCTCACCGGTTGCGCAACAGATCGACCTCTCCTTGCAGCTGATCCCGCTGCCGCGCAAACAGAAAATGCTGGTCGCGCGCGACATCACCGACATTGCCCGGGTCGAAGCCATGCGGCGCGATTTCGTCGCCAATGTGTCGCATGAATTGCGCACACCGATTACTGTCATCGTCGGCTTTCTTGAAGCCTTCGAAGACATGCCAAAGCCCGATCCGGTGCAATTCCGCAAGCACATCCCACTGATGCGCGAACAGTCCGACCGCATCCGTCGCCTGGTCGATGATCTGCTCACCCTGGCACGCCTGGAGAGCCAACCGGAAACCAAGGATGAAACCGTCGACATGGTCTCGCTGACGCAACGCCTGGCGCGCGAGGCGGAGTCGATGAGCCAGGGCAAACACCAGATCGAACTGGTCATTGCCAGCCAGGCCCGCCTGATCGGCAATAGCCAGGAGCTCTACAGCGCGCTCGCCAACCTGGTCACCAACGCGGTGCGCTACACCCCCGCCAAAGGCCGCATCCGGATCCGATGGGGTGCCCTGGAAGGCCGTGAAAAACCAAATGGCGAGCACACGTTCTCGGTGCAGGACAGTGGCGAAGGCATCGAACCGCAACATATCCCGCGCCTGACTGAACGTTTCTATCGCGTCGATCAGGGACGCTCACGCGCCACTGGCGGCACCGGCCTCGGCCTGGCGATCGCCAAGCATGTGCTTCAGCGGCATCAGGCCCGGCTCAGAATCGAAAGCAGCGTCGGCAAGGGCAGCACGTTTACCGCCGTGTTTCCGCAGGAACGGGTTATTCCGGCACCGACAACAAAGCCTGAATCCGAACCTGCATCTGCCGCTTGAGATTCACCGCCGGCATCGGAACTTGAGTTGACCGGCGCGATGCCGCCCAGATGGCATCGGGGAAATTCGGATCCGCCGCCCAACGCGGAATCACATGCCAATGCAGATGCGGCACCACATTGCCCAGGCTGGCGAGATTGATCTTGTCCGGCTGCACGATTTCACGCACCGCGGTTTCCACCGCGAATACCACGTTCATCATACGTAGCCGCTCGGCAGGTGGCAGATCGGTCATTTCCTTGACGTGAGCGTTGAGAATCACTCGGCAGAAACCGGGGTAATGCGCATCTTCGACCCAGATCACGCGGCAGAAGGCGTCGGCCCAGATGATTTCGGCGGCGTCCGGTTGGCAAAGCGGGCAATGGATCTCGGGCATGGCGGGGCGCGTCACTCTGCTGCTGCCGCTTGCCGGATCGCCTCGGTCGCCCACTGATTGAGGCTCTGACCATGAGCCGCAGCGGCGATGACAGCGGCCTCGTGAATTTCGGGATCGACGCGCAGCGAAAACTTGCCGGAGAAGTGCTTGCGCGGTTCGACGCCACGACGTTCGCAGGCTTCAAGAAATACCCGTAGCGAGATTTCGCCCTCGCGCTTCAAGCCCTCAACGTCCTCGGCGTAAAAATCCGCCCCGCCGTTCAGTCCCACGAACTCTCCCCGGAACATCTGTATTTCCGGGTCAAACGCGATGACCGCCTGATAACCGCTAATTGTCATGGTATTCATGGTTTCACTCCGTTCTCTTCCAGCCATTTGCGAATCGCCGCGACTGCTCCCTTGTCCGTATCGGGCGATGGGTGAGGCCGATGAAACACCCGCACCAGGCCAAACAGAAATACCTCGACACGCGAGCCTTCGCGTTCTGAGCACTCCGCACCCAACTCCAGGAATAGCGCCTCGATATCAGCCCAGCGGACATTGGCCGAGACAGGCCGGGCAAAGATCAATTCAAGCGTGCGCTGATGCTTTCGTTTCATGGATTTATGGTAGCAGATAACGGTATCAACAAGCCCGCGTGAACATGAATAGCGACGATGCAGAAATGTCGGAAATTTTTACGCTTAAGCAAGGCAAGGCAAGGCAAGGCAAGGCAAGGCAAGGCAAGGCATTGAATTATATAAGTTTTATTTGGTGGAACGAATAATGCTTTATGCCATTGCCTTATAACCAACCAAGGGTAATACCATGAAACGCCAAGGCCGCCAGGTTATTGGGGCTGGCTGTACTGGCGGAAGTACACGAATAACCCAACCTTGTGTAAAAACGGTGACTTCGGTCGCCGTTGTTCTTGGTCCGGTTCAGCGCTTCAAATCCCGATAGAAGTTTTCGTGTGGCCCGATGGCTTCCAGATAGACCAGGTGGATGCCATCATCGACCGTGTAACCGAGCAGGTAGAGTTGCACCTGGCTGCGGAACTTGAACACAAATAACGCAGCTAAATCGCCTCGCTTGCGTTCGCCTATCGCTGGGTTATCTGTAACCGCAGCCACAGCCTGATCGACATCCGCCGCGACATTGTCATGCAGTTTCTTGTACTGCCTGGCAAAACGTCGGGTCTGGAGAACGCCGTAACTCACCCCTGCCGGCTCCGAGGCACGAAGGGTGTGGCCTGATCACGCGGCTCAGATAAGGAGGCCAGTGATTCGGCGATGAAACTCACCGGCAAGTCCGGGTTGTCGATCGCCGCGCGACCAATTTTGGCCCAGTACTCAATCTGGCCGGCGATGGTGCGGTGTTCGCTGGCGGCATCCGCTTTTGCCTGATCGTAAAGGGTCTGGTCAATGCGGATTGAAGTGGAGGTTGAAGCGGGCACGGCAATCTCTCTTGCTACAATTGTGGTTGAGCTATGATAGCTCAGGTAACTCTCGGCTCGACAGACCCATCAAGCAGTTCCTTGACCATATCAGCAAGACAGCCACCCCGCCGTCCCCGAACCCGACTCCCTCGCCCTGCTTGGCCTGGTCCTGGCCGGTTTGGGTCTCTCCCGCTGCCGCAAAGCCTGAGCATCGTTCCGGCAGTGTAAAAAACGGCGACTTCGGTCGCCGTTTGCTTTTGTGGGCACAGACGCATTGATCAGCCGATAAGTCGTGACTACACTTCCACTTCTCATCCGACCCAGGAACCTGACATGGAAGTCTCCGTTCGTGAATTCAAAAGCCATCTCTCCAGCTATCTGGCGCGCGCCCAGGGTGGCGAAGAATTGGTGATTACCTCGCACAAGCATCCTGTTGCGCGTGTCATCGGGCTGCCTGTCGACGTACCCGCTGGAATCATGCATCTGTTGCAAACTGGCCAGGCTGAGTGGCATGGCGGCAAGCCCATGGGCGGAAAAACCCGACCTGTGATTTCTGGAAAAAGCATGGCCGAGATGGTGTTGGAGGATCGCGGTTGATCCTTTATCTGGACACATCGGCCCTGATCAAGCTCTACGTTACCGAGCCAGAGTCAGATGCAACAGAGTCGTTGCGTGAGCAGGCTGATCTGGTCGCTACCGTCATGATTACCTATGCCGAGGCCGCCGCCGCGTTTGCTCGCCGTATTCGCGAACAACCGGTGATGGCTGCGTCGCTTTCATTGGCACGGGGCGAATTTTTTGCAGATTGGCCGCAGTATCTGGGCATGCCCATTGATCAACGCCTGCTGCATCAGGCTGCGCGGCTGGCGGATGCCTTTGCTTTGCGTGGCTACGACAGTGTGCAACTGGCCGCAGCGCATATCTTGCAGTTACAAGGCGTACCCGGGATCGTCTTCGCGTCGTTTGATGAACGGCTCGCCACCGCTGCCAGTTTGATCGGGTTGGACTCGCCTTTCATGAAATCGAGCTGATCCGGACTTCAACGCTTAGCATTGGCATCGGTGGATTCCGCAAAGCCGAAATTGAACGACAAAACGTCGGCCAACATATTTTTGGCAATCACTGCCTTCCCGGTCAATCTTGGATGTGTAACCAGACGCCCATTGATGATCTCGCCCACCAGCGTTTCCGGCAGGTCGAGAATGTCCTGGTAAGTTGCTGGACGTTCGTTTGGTGATGTCATTTCAACCTTCCTACAGCAATACCTTTTCAATCCCGCCGGCATTCGCCTTGGCGACAAACTCCGCCATCCAGTTTTCGCCCAGTTTCAGCTTGGCCAGTTCGACCACGATGTAATCGGCTTCGACCTTGCTGTCTGCGCTATAACGCAACATGCCTTGCAGGCAGGACGGGCAGGAGGTGAGAATTTTCACCGTCTCGGTTTCCGGGCTGCGCAAACCTGCTGCGACGCGGTCGATTTCTTCGCCTTTCTTGAAGCGCACCTGGGTGGCGATGTCCGGCCGGCTGGCGGCGAAGGTGCCGGCTTCGCCGCAACAGCGTTCGGACAGCTTCACGTCGGAACCCATCAGGGTCTTCACCGTGTTGATCGGGTTATGTAGCTTGATCGGTGTGTGGCAAGGGTCGTGGTACATGTATTTGACGCCGCCCGCGCCTTCCAGTTTGACGCCCTTCTCCAGCATGTATTCATGGATGTCCATGATCCGGCAGCCGGGGAAAATCTTGTCGAACTGGTATTCCATCAACTGATCCAGACAGGTGCCGCAGGACACCAGCACGGTCTTGATGTCGAGGTAGTTCAGGGTGTTGGCGATGCGATGGAACAGCACCCGGTTCTGCATGGTGATGGCATCGCCCTTGGGTCGGTCGCCGGTGGCGGTTTGCGGATAGCCGCAACACAGATACGTGGGCGGCAGCACGGTTTGTGCGCCGAGTTCGTAAAGCCAAGCCATGGTCGCCAGGCCGACTTGCGAGAACAGCCGCTCGGAACCGCAGCCGGGGAAATAGAACACGGCATCCGACTCGTCCGTCACTTTTGCCGGGTCGCGCAGTACCGGCACCACTTTGGGGTCGTTCAAACCGAGCAAGGCACGCGAGGTTTTGCTGGGCAAATTGCCGGGTAGCGAGCGGTTGAAGAAGTGGATCACCTGAGCCACCGGACCCGGCTTGCCGACCGTTGCTGGCGGTTGCCGCATGGCTTCCTTGACCGCCGGCACTTTACGCATCACGGCAGCGCCGATGCGCTGGCCGATATAACCCCATTCGATGGCGCCTTTGCGCATGATGCGAATGGCATCCTGATCGGTGCTGTTGAGGAAGGCCATCGCCAGTTTGCTGGCCGGCGCTTTTTTCTTCTTGCCGGCGGCGTTGAGGAAGTTGCGCATGGCGACGGTGACATCGCCGAAGTCGATATCGACCGGGCAGGGATTGACGCATTTGTGGCAGACCGTGCAGTGGTCGGCGATATCGTCGAATTCGTCGAAGTGTTTCAACGAAACACCGCGCCGGGTCTGTTCCTCGTACAGAAAGGCTTCGATCAGCAGCGAGGTTGCCAAAATCTTGTTGCGCGGGCTGTACAGCAGATTGGCGCGCGGCACATGCGTGGTACACACCGGCTTGCACTTGCCGCAACGCAGGCAATCCTTGATCGAATCGGCGATGGCGCCGATTTCGGACTGTTCCATGATCAGCGATTCCAGCTCCAGCAGACCGAAAGACGGCGTGTAGGCATTGCCCAGATCAGCGCCGACCAGCAGTTTGCCCTGGTTGAAATGGCCGTTCGGATCGACTTTGTTTTTGTAAGCCGCAAACTCGGACAACGCCAGATCAGACATGAATTCCAGCTTGGTGATGCCGATGCCGTGCTCGCCGGAAATCACGCCACCGAGGTCTTGCGCCAGCCGCATGATGCGCGCCACCGCCTGATTGGCGGCCTGCAACATCGCGTAATCATCTGAATTGACTGGGATATTGGTATGCACATTGCCGTCGCCGGCATGCATGTGCAGTGCGACGAAGACGCGACCCTTGAGCACGCGTTTGTGGATGGCCTCGCATTCCGCCAGTACCGGCTCGTATTCGCGTCCGGTGAAAATCTGGCGCAGTTCGGCGCGCACTTCACGCTTCCAGGACACGCGCAGGCTGTGATCCTGCAAGGCGCGCAGCACGCTGCGGTTTTCCGCCAGCGGCGCGTGCTCGCGCACATCGCACAGACTCGGCGGCAGCGGTGCGTCGAGATTGTCGAGATAAGCTTGCCAACGTTGGCGCACGTCGGCGAACAGCGCTAGCGCCCGCTCCCGCCGCGCTTCGGTCAGCAACGGGTCGGCGACGCCCTCTTCGTCCTCGGTCAAGGGCAACGTGCCCTTGATGAACTCGGCCAGCGCGTCGAGCAACGTCAGCTTGTTGCCGATCGACAACTCGATGTTGATGCGATCGATGCCATCGGAATATTCGCCCAGGCGCGGCAACGGAATCACTACGTCTTCGTTCACCTTGAACGCGTTGGTGTGCTTGGCGATGGCGGCGGTCCGCGAGCGGTCGAGCCAGAATTTCTTGCGCGCTTCGGCGCTGGCCGCGATGAAGCCTTCGCCGCCGCGCGCCCGCGCCAATTCGACGATGTGCGCGGCGGCGGCATCGGCGCTGGTGGCGTCGTCGCCGGCGATATCGGCCAGCAGCACCATATTCGGCCGGCCGATGCGATCGGCCTTGGTGGCATAACCCACCGCCTTGATGTAACGCGCGTCCATGTGCTCCAGGCCGGCCATGACGACGCCGCCGGGAGAGACGCCACCCAATCTATCCATGTGATTCTTGACTTCGACAATCGCCGGTACGGCATCGCCGACCGGGCCGAAGAACTCCATGCAGACGGTGCGAATATGCGGCGGCATCCGGTGCAGCACGAAGGTCGCCTGGGTGATCAGACCATCGCAGCCTTCTTTCTGAATGCCGGGCAGACCGGACAGGAATTTGTCGGTAACGTCCTTGCCGAGGCCTTTTTTGCGGAAGGCATGGCCGGGAATCTGCATGATCTCGACGTCGCCCTTCGGCTTGCCATCGGCATGGAAGCGGCGCAACTCGAAGCGCGCCATTTCAACGTCATGAATCTTCGACAGGTTATGGTCCAGCCGGGTGACTTCCAGCCAGTCGGCATCCGGCGTCACCATCTTCCACGACACCAGATTGTCGAGCGCGGTGCCCCACAGCACCGCCTTCTTGCCGCCGGCGTTCATCGACACATTGCCGCCGATGCAGGATGCATCGGCGCTGGTCGGATCCACCGCGAAGGCAAGGCCGTTGGCGTCCGCCGCTTCCATCACCCGCCGCGTCACCACGCCGGCACCACAGACAATCACCGGCGTCGCCTGGCTGTGGCCGGGCAAAACGCGCGCTTCAATGGCCGACATGTGATCCAGCTTCTCGGTATTGATCACCGCCGACATCCGCGTCAACGGCAACCCGCCGCCGGTGTAACCGGTGCCGCCGCCGCGCGGAATCACGGTCAGGCCGAGCGCAATACAACCAGCGACCAAGGCGGGTATTTCCTGCTCGGTATCCGGATACAGCACGACAAACGGATATTCGACGCGCCAGTCGGTGGCATCGGTGACATGCGAAACGCGCGCCATGCCGTCGAAGGCGATGTTGTCGCGCCGGGTATTCGGCAACAGTTTGTGCAGAATATCGCGGCGCAGACGTTCGGTTTCAGCGAACCCGGCTTCGAAAGCATCGACCGCGCCATTCGACAGCACCAGCAGCTTGCCGACACGTTCATTTCCCTGCCGGCGTTTCTCGATTTCGTTCAGCCGATGCCGCAAAGCCTGGATCAACAAACCGCGTCGATCTGGGTTATCAAGCAGATCGTCTTCCAGATACGGGTTGCGCGTCACCACCCAGATATCGCCCAACACCTCGAACAACATGCGCGCGGAACGCCCGGTCTTGCGCTCGCCACGCAGCTCCTCAACCAGCCGCCAGCCATCGGCGCCCAAAAGACGAATAATGATTTCGCGGTCGGAAAACGAAGTGTAGTTGTAGGGGATTTCGCGAATGCGCTGGGAAGACATGGAAAAACTCGAAAACTTGGGGGTGGGCCGATTCTACCCTCGCAACGAGGACGCCGAATTCGTAAGCCGCTAAAAGCGGCAACGACTTCGCTGCCTTTCGGGTTGAGTCAAAACAAATTCGACCTTATCAATCAAAGGGATATGTGATTGTTGCAAGGCAACATCGCAGCCATCCCGGGGCGGCGTAGAATGCCGCCTCAACGTTCACCCCATTCCCCTTTCGACATGATCGCTTTACTCATCGTCGCGCATGGCAATCTCGGCGAAAGCCTGATCCAGTGCGCGACCTTTGTTCTCGGCAAACGCCCGGAAGCGCTGGAGAACCTGGATCTGTCCGCCTGCGCAGAACCGGCGGAAATGTTGGATCGGGCAAGCGCCAAACTGGATGAGATCGATCAGGGTGACGGTGTGCTGGTACTGACCGACGTCTACGGTGCCACGCCCTGCAACACCGTATGCAAGGCGATCGCATCAAGCAACGTCGAAGCCATCGCCGGTGTCAATTTGCCGATGCTGCTGAAGGCGCTGACTTATCGCGACCAGGGCATGGCCAAATTACTGGAAAAAGCTGTATCCGGCGGACAGGCCGGCATCATCAATATTCATTCGGAGCCGTCATGCGGTTAACCCCCATGCCGAAGACCTATGGCTGAACGCGACATTCAAATCACCAACAAACTCGGCCTGCATGCGCGCGCATCCGCCAAATTGACGCAAACCGCGGTGCGCTTTCAGAGTGAAGTCTGGCTGACCCGAAACGGCCGCCGCATCAATGGCAAAAGCATCATGGGCGTGATGATGCTGGCCGCATCGCGCGGCACGCAGATCAAGATCGAGACCATCGGTGCCGACGAAGAGGCGGCGATGAACGCCTTGATCGAACTGATCGAGGACAAATTCGGAGAGGGCGAATGACCTTCAGTCTGCACGGCATTGGCGTCTCCGGCGGTTATGCCATTGGTCGCGCCCAACTCTATTCGCACGCTCGCCTGGAAGCGCCGCACTATGTCTTGCGGCCGGAACATATCGAGGCAGAGGTCGCACGTTTCACTGAGGCGGTGGAAAACGTGCATGCCGAATTGCTTGGCTTGCAAAAGCATATTCCAGGCGGTGCACCCACCGAATTGACCGCGTTCATCGAAGTCCACGCATTGATCCTGTCCGACTCGATGCTCTCGCAAGCGCCGAAAAAGCGCATCCGCGAAGAAGGGTGCAACGCAGAATGGGCGCTGGCGCAACAGACCGAAGCGCTGATCGCGCAATTCGAATCGATCGAGGATGACTACCTGCGCGAACGCCGGCACGACGTGCGCCAGGTTGCCGACAAAGTGCTCAAGTCGCTGATGGGGCATCCCGGCCATGCGCCGCTGAAAATCGTCAACGAAGGCGAAAGCATCCTGATCGCACACGATCTGTCGCCGTCCGACATGGTGCTGTTCAAGCGCCACAAGTTCGCCGCCTTCATCACCGACCTTGGCGGCGCCACCTCGCACACTGCGATCCTCGCGCGCAGCCTGAACCTGCCCTCGGTAATGGCGCTGCACAACGCGCGCGCCTTGATCCAGGAGGACGACTGGCTGATCGTCGATGGCGTCGCCGGCGTCGTCATCATCGATCCGGACGCAGCCATCCTGGAGGAATACCGGCTGCGCCGGAACCAGTGGCTGCTGGAACAGAAAAAGCTGCGGCGGCTGAAATCCAGCCCGTCCACTACGCTGGATGGCATCCAGGTTGCGCTCAACGCAAATATCGACCTGCCAAGCGACGTCAGCCAGGCGCGCAATGAAAATGCCGCCGGCATTGGCCTGTACCGCAGCGAGTTTTTATTCCTCAACCGCGACGACTTGCCCGGCGAAGAAGAACAATTCGAAGCCTATCGGGCGGTGGCCGTGGGCATGGCCGGAAGGCCAGTGGTGATCCGCACGCTGGACGTCGGCGCCGACAAATCGGTGCGCTGGATGGCCGACACCAGCGTCAATCCGGCGCTCGGCTTGCGCGCCATCCGCTTGTGCATTGCCGAGCCGCAGATTTTCATCACCCAAGTACGCGCGCTTTACCGCGCCAGCCATTACGGCAAAATCAAAATACTGCTGCCGATGCTGACCAGCCTGAGCGAACTCGACCAGGCCTTGACGCTGATCGGCGCCGCACGCGGCAGCCTGCGCGTGGAAGACCTTCCGTTCGATCAGGAAACCCAGATCGGCGGCATGATCGAAGTCCCCGCCGCCGCGCTCGCCGCCGAATGGTTCGCGCGCAAGCTGGATTTCCTCTCGATCGGCACCAATGACCTGATCCAATACACGCTGGCGATCGACCGCACCGACGACGCGGTCGCCCACCTGTACGATCCGCTGCACCCGGCAGTGTTGAGCCTGATCGACCTGACGCTGAAAGTCGGTCTGAAAATGGGCAAGCCGGTCTCGGTCTGCGGCGAAATGGCCGGCGACCCGCGCCTGACGCGGCTGTTGCTGGGCATGGGACTGACCGATTTTTCGATGCACCCGGCGCATGTGCTGGCGGTCAAGCAGCAAGTCATGCGCAGCCACATCGGCGAACTGGTGCCGCAAGCGAAAAAACTGCTGCGCGCCGGACGCCCGGAGCGGATTCAGGAATTGCTCGAACAGCTCAACGCGTGAAATGGTGCGCATGGCGCACCATTTTGTGCCGCTTCAGCCCGGCTTGGTCAAGACGCGTTATCCGACACCAGGTCAGATACGACATAGCGGCACCAGACCTTGTTGCCGGTACCGGAATAGACCACCTGCTCGCAAAGACTGTTGACCAGCGCGATGCCACGCCCGAATACCCGTTCGTTGGCTTCGCTCAAGGCGGATGCATCGGTCAAGCGTTTGTTGAAATCAAAACCCGGGCCGCTGTCCTGGATGCTGATATCCAGCACCGCGCGTGACTCGGACTGATGCAACAGAAACGATAACGCAATCGCCCCATGGTCCAGCTTGGCGAGACGGTCGATGCGTTGCTGCATATAGATTTCAAATCCACCCACCCAGTTCTTGGTAACCGAATCCAGGCCCAGTAAACCGTGATCCAGCGCGTTGTTGAACAACTCGGACAGCACCAGGAACAGACCGCCCTGATGTTCCTTCAGCGCCTGCACCTGGGTCACCAGGCCGAGTACGCCGGGAACGACATCAATGTAACGCAACTCCTGCGCGCTATAAGTCAGATCGAGCCGCCACTCGGCAAACTGACTCTGATTGATCAGCTTCGGCGCGGTAAAGCGGAATTGCTGGCGTCGCTCGATTGGAACCGACACCATGAAACAGGACACATCGTCGCGTGCCGGCTCGCCCTGCAAATGCGCATCCACGCCCTGCAGCAAGCACTTGAAGCGGGTTTCGGTATCCTCGGCACAGGCCAACAGATTGATGACGCCGTCGATTCCCAGCCAGGCGCCGGCTTTGTTCTCGGCTTCAGTCAGGCCATCCGAGCTCAAAACCAGATCGCCCGGTTCCTGAAACACCACGGTCTCGGTAAGACCGGAAAACAGCTTTTCCGGCAAGATGCCCAGCGGCGGATGCCGCGAAGGCCAACGCATCACAATCTCGCCCTGCGTACTCAAAAAGAAAGCATCCGGATTGCCGCCATTCCAGATTTCCACGGTCCGGTTGCGCACATCGATCGAAGCCAGCGTCGCCGCGACAAACCGATCGGCTGGCAGAATCGCTTTCAGCTTGCGGTTCAATTCCTCGACGATGGATGCCAGCGGAAAGCCCTTCGCCGTCATGCTGTAGAACGCCTGCGTCAACGGCATGGCGCTCAGCGCGGCGGCCAGCCCGTGCCCCGCCGCGTCGGCCAGCATCACATTCAACACATCGCCCGGCGCGCGCGCGGCGCAGAGCAAATCACCGCTGAAGGTCTCGGCCGGCAAATTGAAACTGTGCACCATCTGATCACGCAGACCGGCGGCATCGGTCAACCGCGACATGACGTAGGCGCCTAGCCGGGTCTGTTCTTCCGACTCTTCGCGCCAGCGCACAAGCTCCTCGGCATAACCGCGCACCTTGCCTTGCAGCGCAATCTGGCGCGCATAACTGTTGATCTTGGCCTTCAGCAACTGGGTCGAAGCCGGCTTGGCCAGATAATCATCGCCGCCGGCCTCAAGCCCGCTGACGATGTCCTGCATCCGATCCAGCGCCGAATAGAAGATGATCGGCGTCCACTTCTCGGTGGGCAGCGCGCGAATATGTCGTACCGCAGTAATGCCATCCATACCCGGCATCATGATGTCCATGAACACCAGATCCGGCGCTTCCGACTGGAAAAGCTCGAGCGCGCTCAGGCCATCGACGGCAACCACCACCTGATGCCCCATCGACTGCGCCACCACCTGCAACTGCTTGACGTTGGTGGGCGTGTCATCGGCAATCAGAATCTTCAGGCGATAACCGGTGAGCGATTCGGGTTTCAATACCGACAATACTTGCCCGGAGGTTGGCGGAACCATTGATCAGTCGCGAACGGTGAACAATTTACCGAAATTCGCGATTTCCAATACCTGCTTCACCATGCCCTGCAAGCCGGCCAGCGCCACGTTCTTGCCCGCCGCCTCGGCCTTTTCGCGCAGCAGCAGCAACATACCGAGCGCAGAACTATCGAGGTAATCGACCTGCCTGAAATTAATCTCGATATCGCGCACCTCGGCGGCTTCCATCACTTTCTCATAAGCCGAGCGAAAGTCGCGATGGGAATGGAAGTCGAAGCGACCATTCAAATTCAAAACCGCCCTGCTGCCTGTCATATCCGTTGCTATTTGCATGCTTTACTCCATCCGTCTGGATCATCTATTACTGACGCAATCATCACTGCCACCCAATTAATTACTGGCACATATACCGGCACATATCGGCTCGAAGCTAAATCTCTTTAGACAGTCGGCGCATATTTCGCTCAGCCAGCACGGTAGGGTGCGCCGCGCGCACCGCTTGACGCTGGATGGTGCGCACGGCGAACCCTACGGAATCGATCGGTAGCATTGCGTCATTGAAGCCGTTCTTGCTGCGTGTAGCATCTGCCGCCATGTCCGAAAACCCACTCCTTCCCGCCCTCGACCCCGCCGCCAGCGCAGTCGTCGAAGCCTGCGCCGGCAGCGGCAAGACCTGGCTGCTGGTATCGCGCATGCTGCGGTTGTTGCTGGCCGGCGCATCACCTTCCGAACTGCTGGCGATCACCTTTACCCGCAAGGCTGCGGCAGAAATGCGCGCCCGCCTCGACGCCTGGCTGACGGAACTCGCGCTGGCGCCGCAAGCGGAAGCCATCGAATTCCTGATCCAGCGCGGCTACTCGCCGGCGCAAGCGGCGCGCGCGCTTCCGGCTGCGCGCGGTTTGCTCGACAAAGTGCTCAACGCCCGCCCCGGCCCGATGATCACCACCTTTCATGGCTGGTTCTTCCATCTGCTTGCGCGCGCGCCACTGTCGCTGCGTCCGCCCGGTGAATTGCTGGAACAAACCGCACTGTTGCGTCAGGAAGCCTGGCTTGCCTTCGCCGCCGACCTCGGCCATGCGCGTGGCGGCGCGGAGGAAACCGCATTCGCCGAACTGACCGCCGAACTCTCGCTCGACAGCGCACACAAGCTGCTCAACGCCCTGCTCACCAATCGCGCCGAATGGTGGGCGGCGTATCAACACGCCAATGCAGACGAGGCCATCGCCGCCGCCTGCCAGAACCTGGAAGCCTGCCTGGGCCTGAGCGAAGCGGACGATCCGCGTGCCGACCTGTTCGCCATGCCCGGATTTCAGCCCGACCTGGCCACCTATTTCAGCCTGCTGGCGAAGGAAGGCGCAGCGCTGAAAAGCGAAGCCAAACGCTTTGCCGCGCTGGAAAGCTGCCTGCAAGCGCTGCCCGACGCGCACGCCGCCTTCGCCGCGCTGAGCGCCTGCCTGCTGACGCAGGAAAACAGCGCACGCAAATTGAAAACCTCGCAGGCCATGGACAAACGTCTTGGCCTGGTCGATGCCGCGCGCTTTCTTGAATTGCACAGCCAGCTTGCCGCGCAGGTTGAAGGCGCCCTCACCCGCCTGATCGATCAGCGCGCGCTGCGCCTGAACCGGCTCGGCCTCACCGCTGGCGTCGCCTATCTGAAAACCTATCAACGCCTGAAAACGGAACGCGGCGCGCTCGATTTCAATGACGGCGAACTCGAAACGCTGCGCCTGCTCGACGACGATGAAGCTGCCGCCGCCGTGTTGATGAAGCTGGATGCGCGCTGGAAACACCTGTTGCTGGACGAGTTTCAGGACACCAACCCGCTGCAATGGCGCATCCTGCGCACCTGGCTGGAGGCTTACGGCAGCGATGGCGAACGTCCGACCATCTTTCTGGTCGGCGATCCGAAACAATCGATTTATCGCTTCCGTCGCGCAGAGCCGCGTCTGTTCGACGCCGCGGCAAGCTGGCTGGCCAGCCGCTACGAGGCGCGCCATTTCCCGCAGAACCAGACCCGGCGCTGCGCCCCGCGCATCATCGAATGGGTCAACCAGGTATTTTCGGCGCGGCCGGACTACCCGATCTTCGCGCCACACAGCGCGCATCAAACCTTCCTGCCCGGCTGGTGTGAAGTCGCGCTGCTGGCTGAAGCAGAAAGCGAAACATTCGCAGCACCTTTCCGCAATCCGCTCACCACGCCGCCACCGCAGCAAGTACCCGCCCGCGTAGCCGAAGCCACCTGGGTCGCGGAGCGGATCAATCAGATCGTCGGCCATTTGCAAATCAACGAAGCACCACCCCGCCCCGCCCGTTATGCCGACATCCTGCTGCTCTACGCCAGCCGGCGCGAACTGGAGGTATTTGAAGACGCCTTTCGCCAGGCCGGCATTCCGTATATCGGCGACCGCCGTGGCGGCCTGCTCGAAACGTTGGAAGCCGATGACCTGCAACGCCTGTTGACCGTGCTGGTAACACCATTCGACGACTTGGCGCTGGCGCAAAGCCTGAAGTCGCCGCTGTTCGGCTTTGCCGATGACGACCTGAAAACCCTGGCGCGCGGCGACGGCCCCTGGTGGCAACGCCTGATTGATTGGGCCGCGCAAAACGATGCACCGCAGCCCGTCCGGCGTGCCGCGCACCTGCTCGCCGACTGGCGCAGCCTGGTCGGCACGCTGCCGGTGCACGACCTGCTCGACCGGATTTTTCATCAAGCCGACGTGCTGCAACGCTACGCCGACGCGGTGCCGGCGCGGCTGCGCCCGAGCGTGCTGGCCAATCTGCAAGGCTTGCTCGAACTGTCGCTGGCGCATGAAGGTGGCCGTTATCCCAGCCTGCCGCGCTTTCTCGATGAACTGCAGGAATTGCGCCAGCAAACAAGCCTGAGCAGCAGCGGCGACGGCCCGGATGAACCTTCGCCAGCCAGCGGCGATGCCGTGCGCATGCTCACCATCCACAGCGCCAAGGGGCTGGAAGCGCCGATCGTGTTCCTGCTCAAGGCCGAACAGAAAAGTCGCCCGGATGACGCCTATGGCGTGCTGATCGACTGGCCGCCCGAAGCCGATAAACCGACGCATTTCTCGCTGCATGGCGGCAAGGAATGGCGCGGTGCCGGCCGCGACATGCTGTTCGCGCAAAGCCAGGATCAAGCTGCGCGCGAACGCCTGAACCTGCTTTACGTAGCGATGACGCGCGCCCGCCAGGCATTGTTCATCTCCGGCCTGGGCATTGCAGAAGCCGAAGGCGAAAATGAAAACGAAAACTGGCTGCAAATCGCCAGCACGGCGCTGCAGCAAGCCCACTTCGACGGCATGGTGGCGATGGATTGGGTGGAAACAGGCGACGCCCTACGCAGCAGCGAGCCCGAACCGGTGTGCATGCCACCGCCTACCCCGATCCCCGCCATCGGCAGCCGGATCGACGCCGGCGGTCCGGAAGCCGAATTCGGCATTCAAGTGCATGCCTGGCTGGAAGGACTCTGCGCCGGCTGGTCGCGCGAACAATTGCTGGCGGCGGTTGCGCACGCCGCCGACCGCACCGCACAAATCGAAGTCGTCGCGCGACGCATTTTCAGCATCGCCGAACTTGCGTCGGCGTTCGACCCAAGCCAGCATCTGCGCGCTTACAACGAACTTGAATTCCTCGATATCAACGGCCGCATCGCGCGCATCGACCGGCTGGTGGAATTTGAATCCGAAATCTGGCTCGTCGACTACAAAACCGGCGGCCTGTCAGAGCCGAATCTGACGCTGCGCGCCGAACCGCATCGAGAACAGATGGACGCCTACCGCGCCGCTGCACTCAACCTGTTCCCCGGCAAACCGGTGCGGGTGGTACTGGCGTTTGGCGATGGGCGGGTTTGCTGGCTGGATTGAACTTGCTTGCCGGAGGTAAGAAGATGAATCAAGTTTCGTGTTTCCGGCGAAGGCTGGAATCCAGGGGTTGAATCAGCGTCAGCGCTGGATACCGGCCTTCGCCGGTATGACGGCAACTTTCATCTTCCCCTGCCCTTCAGGGGAGTGTCAGCCCTGCCGATATTCCGCCGCCAGTCGCACGTAATTCGCCGCTTGATAAGCGAAATAGTCCAACTCTTCTTCTCTCAGCCGCCGTACTTGCCTGGCCGGGCGGCCGAGGTAGAGCCAGCCGCTTTCCAGTTCCCGGCCTTCCGGCACCAAGCTGCCGGCGCCGAGCAAGACGCGCGGCTGCAGAATCGCGTTGTCCATCACCAACGAGCCCATGCCGATCAGGCATTCGTCGTAAATCCGGCAGCCATGCAGGATCACCGCATGGCCGATGGTGACATCGCGGCCGATGTTCAACGCCGCGCCGGCTGGATTGCGTGCGCTTTTATGGGTGACATGCAGAATCGAGCCATCCTGCACGTTCGAGCGCGCACCGATGCGGATGCTGTTGACGTCGCCGCGAATCACCACGGCGGGCCAGATCGACACTTCATCATCGATTTCCACATCGCCGATCACTGTCGCGCTGGCGTGGACGAACACCGCGTCGCCCAGTTTGGGGGTCATGCCCCGGTAAGTTTCGATGCTCATGTTTCTGCTTCCCTGTGATGCAACTTTCAGGCTGGAAATAATTCAGAATGGCCGCAAGTATAAAAGCCGGCCCCACCCGGCCCCCACTCCGCCGCTTCACGACAACCCACAACTATCCAGGACACGCCATGAATCCCCTGCTCGACTTCTCCTGCCTGCCGCGTTACAGCGACCTCAAACCCGAACACGTCACCGCCGCCATCGACGAACTGCTGGCGCAAAGCCGCGCTGTCGTGACGCAAGCGACGGATAGCGCAACACCTGCCAACTGGGCCGCATTCGTCGAGCCGATGGACGATGCCTTCGAACGTCTGTCGCGCGCCTGGGGCCAGGTTTCGCATCTGCATTCGGTGCTGGACAGCCCGGAACTGCGCGAGGCGTACAACGAAAACCTGCCCAAAATTACCCAGTTCTACGCAGAACAGGGTCAGAACCTGGCGCTGTTCCACAAATACAAGGCGCTCGCCGCCTCGGCCGAATTCGCCACCTTGTCCGCCGCGCGCAAGAAAATTGTCGACAACGAACTCCGCGATTTCAAGCTCGGTGGCGCCGATCTGCCGGAAGATCAGAAGCCGCGCTTCATGGCGATCCAGGAAGAACTCTCCAAGCTGTCCGCCAAGTTTGAAGAAAACCTGCTTGATTCGACCAATGCCTGGTCGAAATTCATCCCAGACGAAAACGAAGGTGAAAACGATCTGCGCGGCCTGCCCGACGACGCCAAGGCGATGTTCAAGGAAATGGCGGAGGCCGACGAGACCTACGCCGGCAAGTCGGGCTGGAAGCTGAATCTGCAAGCGCCGTCGTTCATGCCGATCATGCAGTACTGCGAAAACCGCGCCCTGCGCGAAGAGATGTACCGCGCCTACACCACGCGCGCTTCGGAATTCGGCGCCACCGAACTGGACAACACCGAACTCATCGCGCGCATTCTTGAACTGCGCCATGAAGCCGCCCAGATGCTGGGCTTCAATGCCTACGCACATGTTTCGCTGGCGGCCAAGATGGCGGATACACCGGCCGAAGTGCTCGATTTTCTGCATGAACTGGCGCATCGCGCCAAACCGTATGCAGAAAAGGACATGGCCGAATTGCGTGAGTTTTTTGCCACAGAAGTCGCCGACAAGGAACTCGCCCTGCCCGACCTGCAAGCCTGGGATATCTCGCTGGCCAGCGAAAAGCTGCGCGAAGCCCGCTACGCCTATTCCGACCAGGAAGTGAAGCAATACCTGCAAGAACCGAAAGTGCTGGCCGGCCTGTTCCGCGTCATTTCCACCTTGTACGGCCTGGAAATTCGGCCCGACTCGGCACCGGTCTGGCATGAGGACGTGAAATTCTTCGCGCTGCACGACGCGAAAGGCGAACTGGTCGGCCAGTTCTATCTTGATATGTACGCCCGCGACACCAAGCGTGGCGGCGCCTGGATGGACGACGCGATCACCCGCCGGCGCAAGATCGAGGGTACACAAACTCGCATCCAGACGCCGGTCGCCTACCTGAACTGCAACTTCACGCGTCCGGTCGGCGGCAAGCCGGCGCTGCTGACGCATGACGATGTCATCACGTTGTTCCACGAATTTGGCCACGGCCTGCACCACCTGCTGACCAAAGTGGAAGACCTCGGCGTTTCCGGCATCAGCGGCGTCGAATGGGACGCAGTCGAACTGCCGTCGCAGTTCATGGAGAACTTCTGCTGGGAATGGGATGTGCTGAAACACATGACCGGCCACGTCGACACCGGCGCACCGCTGCCGCGTGAACTGTTCGACAAGATGCTGGCGGCGAAGAACTTCCAGGCCGGCATGCAGACTTTGCGCCAGATCGAGTTTTCATTGTTCGACATGCACCTGCACTTCGACCTGAAACCCGGCCAGACCGCGCTCGACCTGCTGCGCGATATTCGAAAGGACGTCGCAGTGGTCGTGCCGCCGGAATACAACCGCTTCCCGAACAACTTCTCGCACATCTTCGCCGGCGGCTACGCGGCCGGTTATTACAGCTACAAATGGGCCGAAGTGCTGTCCGCCGACGCCTACAGCCTGTTCGAGGACGAAGCCGAAAAAGGCACCTGGGGCGTACTCAACCCGGAAGTCGGCCACCGTTTCTGGAGCGAAATACTGGCGCAAGGCGGCGCCCGCCCGGCGATCGAATCGTTCAAAGCCTTCCGCGGCCGCGAACCGACTATCGACGCGCTGTTGCGGCACAACGGCATGGCGTAGGCCAGATCTGCCGTCAGTCCCGCGCAGTGAGAATGACGAATGCCCGGCAGGTTGCACCATGCGCACCATCAACCGTGAAAGAGTCTGCTTGTGCCTGCCGCCACGCGGCTTCTAGAATGACCCTGAAACTATAAGGAGTCATCATGATTAGGGGCCTTCTCATTCTGCTTCTGTTCACCAGCCCGTTGCTTCAGGCCAGTGAAGTGTTCCGCTGGACCGATGAAAAGGGCACGGTGCACTATTCCGATCAACCGCCGCCCGCTTCCGCCAAACAGAGCGCCAAAATCAAAGGTGGCGGCAACGTCATCGATGTCGATAAAGAATCCTACGAAGCACGGATTGCGCGCGAAAAAAACCCGGTCGTGTTGTTCGCCAACGCCTGCGGCCCGATCTGCGATCAAGCGCGAGACCACCTGAACAAGCGCGGCATCCCCTTCTCGGTGAAGGATCCTTCGAAGGAACCTGAAATCGCGGTCGAATTGAAAAAACTGGTCGGCAGCGTCGAAGTCCCGGTCATCGTGGTCGGCAAAACGCATCAGAAAGGCTTCGAGCCCAGTTCCTGGGACAGCCTGCTCGACACCGCCGGTTACCCGAAGACGCCGCTGATTCCAGTGCGCTCCAAACCGATCCGTTAACCTCAGCCCGAATGATGAATCATTAGTAGGATGGGCCAAGCTTGCGGGCCCATCTGGCGCTGCGGTTTGATGGGCCCGCAAGCTTGGCCCATCCTACGACACTGACCCCAACTACCCTCATCGTTTCAACAGGAGTATCCCCATGCATCGCCTAGCAGGCTGGCTCGGTCACGACGCGCCGGATGCCGCACAAACCCTGGCGCTCATGCTGTCGCATTGCAGTGTCGCGCAACCGGCCCATAGCCACACAGACACAGCCCATACCGACGCGGCCTGGGGCATGGCGTCGAATTTGCCGATCGCGGTGGACGGCCCGCTGGCGGCGGTGATTACCGGCCGTCCCAGTTTCGATGCCAACGAATTCAACGGCATCCCCGCCGCCAACGCCTTGTTGACGCTGTGGAAACGACATGGCCGCGAAGCGCCGAAACATATCCACGGTACGTTTGCCTTGGCGGTGCTGGATCGCAACGAAAACAGCGTATTTCTCGCGCTCGACCGCATCGGCGCGGAAAAAATCGCTTTCGCGCCCAGCGCCGGTGGTCTGGTCTTCGCCAGCCAGGCCGACATGGTCGCTGCCCACCCGCGCGTGGGCAAACAACTCGACCAACAAGGCCTGTTCAACTACCTGTATTTCGCCCAGGTCCCGGCGCCGGGCAGCATCTTCAAGGGTGTCGAAAAACTGCTGCCGGCGCAGTGGGCATACTGGAAAAAAGGCGAACTCAGCAAAGGCTATTACTGGGCGCTGCAATACCGCGACCAACCGCGGCACGACTTCAGCGAGCAATCCACCCGCTTCCACCGCATCCTGCGCGACAGCGTAAAACGCGCCCGCGGCGACGACCTCGCCGCTGCATTCCTTTCCGGCGGCACCGACAGTTCAACCGTCAGCGGCGTGCTGAAAGAACAAACCGGCAAGCTGCAGACCTACTCCATCGGCTTCGATGCCAGCGGCTTCGACGAAATCGAATACGCCCGCATCGCCGCCAAACGCTTCGGCCTCGACCTGCACGAGTACTACCTGAAGCCGGCCGATATCGAAGCAGCCATCCCGATCATCGCCAACCACTACGACGAACCGTTCGCCAACGAATCTGCCGTGCCGACCTACTTCTGCGCCAAGCTGGCGGCGGCGGACGGCTTCAAGGTCATGCTGGCCGGCGACGGCGGCGACGAAATCTTCGGCGGCAACGCGCGCTACGCCAAACAGAAGGTGTTCGAGATCTACCACCAGATTCCCGCCGTGCTGCGCAGCGGCCTGATCGAACCGCTGATCAACCTGCCCGGCCTCGGCAAAATCCCGCCATTCAGCAAAGCGCAAAGCTATATCCGGCAAGCCAACATTCCGCTGCCTGATCGCATGGAGTCTTACAACTACGTCTACCGCCAGCCGCTGACCGAGATGTTCACGCCCGCCTTTTTGGCCCAGATCGACAGCCATCAGCCAAGCGAACTGCTGAAGGAAGTCTACGACCGCGCCGACTCCAGCTCGTACATCAACCGGATGCTGCACCTGGACATCAAGTTCACCCTGGCCGACAGCGACCTGCGCAAAGTCGGCGCCATGACCGAAGCCGCCGGCATCGACGTGCGCTACCCGCTGCTCGACGACGCGATGATGGATTTCTCCGGCGAAATCCCGCCAGACTGGAAGATCAAAGGCCAATACCTGCGCTGGTTCTTCAAGACCGCGCTGAAAGGCTTCCTGCCCGACGAAATCATCAACAAGAGCAAACACGGCTTCGGCCTGCCATTCGGGCTCTGGGCCAAGGAATACGCGCCCTTGCGCGAACGCATCGAAGCCCGCCTGGCCGACCTGAAAAAACGCAACATCCTGCAACCCGCCTACATCGACCTGCTGCGCAACGAACACATGAGCGGCCACGCCACCTACTTCGGCAAGATGATCTGGAACATGATGATTCTGGAAGAATGGCTGCAGGCAAAGGGGCTGTAACCGCACCTCCCCGTAGGAGCGTCCGCTTGCGGCGCGTCCAGCAACGCTCGCAGTGTGTGTCACGACTTCAGTAGGATGGGCAAAGCAACGCGTGCCCATCAACCCGCAACGCCTGATGGGCACGCTGCGCTTTGCCCATCCTACCCCCCACCTCCGTCATACCGGCATGGGGTAAGCCGGCATCCAGTTCGTGCATACGCGCTGAGTAGCAATCAGACATTGGTTCTGGGTTCCGGCTTGCAAAAACCCGAATCCACGCCGACAAAACCAGCGCTGGCATAATCTTTCACCATGCAACGCAAAAAACTCCCTATCGGCATCCAGACCTTCCGCGAGATTCGCGAGGACGATTGCTACTACGTCGACAAAACCGCGTTCGCGCATCGCCTGGTGACTGAGGGGAAGTATTACTTCCTCTCCCGCCCCCGCCGCTTCGGCAAGTCCCTGTTCATCGACACCCTGGCGGAACTCTTCGCCGGCAATGAAGCGTTGTTTCGGGGTTTGTACGTGCATGACAAATGGGATTGGAGCACAAAATATCCGGTCATTCGCATCAGCTTTGGCGGTGGCCTGGTGCGTGATCGGGAAGAACTCGATCGTCGCATCCGCGCCCAGTTGCAGTTGAATCGAGACAATCTCGGCCTGACCTGCGTCGACG
>Ga0105047_10003244_pt1 | contig 28729 bp, 31 predicted proteins | sample MAT04_FD_78384 | JGI IMG/M metagenome (GOLD analysis project Ga0105047, IMG submission 78384) | Freshwater microbial communities from Lake Fryxell liftoff mats and glacier meltwater in Antarctica - MAT-04 (megahit assembly) | ecosystem: Environmental > Aquatic > Freshwater > Ice > Liftoff... | reverse complement strand
GGAAGTAACCCACCACCTTGATGTCGATGTCCTGCAGCAGCTTGTCGGGATCGGCCTGCTCGATTTCGTTGCGCACCAGTCCGCCGGGATGCGCCGCGCCGTTGACCAGCACGTCCAGCCGGCCGAACTCGGCCGCGGCGCGCGCCACGGCCGCATCTACCGCGACGGTGTTGCTGACGTCTGCCGGCACGGCCAACACGCGCGCGCCGGTGGCCGCCGTGATCTCTGCCGCAGCCTGCTCCAGCGGGCCAATGCTGCGCGCCACGAGGGCCACATGCATGCCCTCGCGCGCAAAGGCCTCGGCGATTGCACGGCCGATGCCCATGCTACCGCCGGTGACGATGGCCGTGCGGCCTTCGAGTTGCAGATTCACGTATTTCTCCTAGGGATGGATAGGGGGATGGGGAAAGGCGGCGAACTTCAGAGCAGTTGAAGTTCGATGAGGTAGGGGCCCTGCACCTGCAGCGAGGCGTCCAGCGCGCGGTCCAGCGCGGCGCAGTCGCGCACGGCTTCGCCGGGCACACCGTAGCCACGCGCGAGCGAGACCCAGTCCACAGGCGGGTTGTCCAGCGCTGTCAGCGTGGCCGCTGCGCCCGTGATGGCTTGCATGCCATCGCGGTGCAACTCGTTCTGCAGTACAGCGTAGCGCCGGTTCGCAGCGATCACGATGGTGATGGGCAGGCACTCGCGTGCCATGGTCCACATCGACTGCAGTGTGTACTGCGCGCTGCCATCGGACTGAAGCCCTACCACCCGGCGCCCCGGTGCTGCCAGCGCGGCGCCCAGGGCCACGGGCAGGCCCTGGCCGATGGCACCACCGGTGTTGGTCATCACCGTGTGCGGCGCCGCAAGGGCCGAGGCCGTGAAGAAGGGGTAGCCGCAGGTGCCGCCTTCGACCGAAACGATGGCACCTTCGGGCAGCCAGGCGGCGACGGTGCGCGCCGCACTGGCGCCATCGAAGGCTGCTCCTGTGGCGTCACTTCGCTGCATGCGGGGCGCGGCAAAGGCGAAGGGCGGGCACTGCAGCGCGTGCGCCAGCGCCTGCAGCGCGGCGGTGGCCATCTGCGTGGGGTCCGCGAGCATCAGCAGCTTTTCCTTGGGAACGATCTGGCTGGGGTAGCCCGGCCAGCCGAAATAGGTGATGGGTTCCGGCGCGCCGGCCACCACCACGTGCTGCATGCTCTGCACCAGTGCGAAGGCCGGTTCGGGAAAGTAGGGGAAACGCTCCGGCGCGGGCAAGGCGTGGCCGCGCTGCATCACGGCCGGAAAGGTCTCGCAGTAGAAGGCCACACCTGTGACCTCGACGATGCGTTGCGCGGCCTGCAGGCCGGCTTCGCTCAAGGCTTCGCCGCCGATCAGCAGCAATGCCTTGCCTTCGCGCAAGCGGCGGGCTGCCTCGCGCACCGCGGCAGGATCGGCTGCTGCGCGCGAAAGCGCGGGGGACCGGCCTGCCGCCGTGGCGACGGGCATGACCGTCGGGGCGGCCTGCGCATCCGCCGCGAAGACAACGGTGGCGATCTGCCCGCCGTTCGCAGTCGCCTGGGCCACCGCCTGCGTGCCTGTGGCGGCAGCCTGGCCGGCGTCCCCCAGGTGGTGCACCCATGCCGAGACCGGTCGTGCCAGCGATTCGATGTCCGAGGTCAGCGGCGCATCGAAGGGCAGGTGCGTGGTGGTCTGGTCGCCAATGACATTGACGATGGGGGTGTGGGCCCGGCGTGCGTTGTGCAGGTTCGCGATGCTGTTGGCAAAGCCCGGCCCCAGGTGGGTAAGTGTCAGCGCCGGCCGGCCCGCGATGCGTGCGTAACCGTCGGCAGCGCCGCTGCAGACGCCCTCGAACAGCGCCGGCACGATGCGCCAACCCGGTACGTCGTCGAAGGCGCGCACGAACGCCAGCTCGGTGGTGCCGGGGTTGGCGATGCAGGTGTCCATGCCGGCTGCGCGGCAGGCAGCCAGGAACGCCGCGGCGCCGGTGGCAGGAGTTTGGGAAGTAGAGGGCAACTTTTGCACTTTTAGTTCTTCAGATATTGACTAATTATCAGTTTCCGATAATATTGCAACAATGTCAAACACTTTTGGCGCCAAAATCAACTCCGATTTCTTGTATCGACCGGGGCACTTTGCCTTGGCCGCGAACTGGTGGAGAACAGATGGGACGCCTCAACCGTGTTTTGGATGTGCTGGAGGCCTTTGCGGATGGCAGCTCGGTGCTGAGCGCCGAGCAGATCTGTGTACGCACGCAGAACCCGCCAGCCACGGGTTATCGCCATATCCGCGAGCTGTGCGAGGCGGGCCTGCTGGTGCGCCTGCCCCACGGCTATGCGCCGGGGCCGCGCATCATCGAATGGGACTACATGGTGCGCAGCAACGATCCGCTGCTGCAGGCCAGCCGCGAGCCCATCGAGCAACTGGTGGCAGACACCGGGCTGGAGCTTTTGCTGAGCCAACTCTATGGCGAGCGCATTGTGAATGTGCACTACGTGCACAGCGATGGCAACCCGCTGCTGGCACTGGGGCGCGGGCGCGTGGTGCCGCTGTTTCGCGGCTCGACCTCGCGCGTGATCCTGGCCGAGTTGCCGGCACGGCAGTTGCGGCGGCTTTACGAGGCGCACCAGAGCGACCCCGATTGTGTGGCCCTGGGCGCGGACTGGAAGCAGTTCAGCAAGGCGCTGGCCGAAGTGCGGCGGCGCGGTTATGCGGTGTCCAGTGGCGAGTTGTTTCCCGGCCGCGTGGGTTATGCCGCGCCCATCTTTGCGGAGAAGGGGCATGTGCTGGGCAGCGTCACGCTGATCGGCTCGACCGCGCGGCTGGAAGCTTTCCGCGAGGACTACATCGCGCAGCGAGTGGTGACCACGGCCGCAGACATCACGCGCCGGTTATCCCAGTGAACAGGCGTAAAGACCTGTGAGTGGACGAACAGGTTTTTTCCATCGACTCCGTTACAGCAAGGACCTTCCCATGAGCTTGAACCGACGCCAGTTCGCGGCCTCCGTGGCCGCTGCCTCCCTGATTTCCCAGCCCTTTGCCGCGCTCGCGCAGCGCGGCAGCATGCGCATCTTCGTGGGCTTTCCGCCCGGAGGGTTGCCCGACCTCGTGGCCCGCGCAGTGGCGGATCAGCTTCGCCAGTCCTTCGGCACGCCGGTGGTGGTGGAGAACCGCCCCGGTGCCAACGGCCGCATCGCCGGCCAGGCCGTGAAGAACGCCGCGCCCGACGGCAATACTTTTTTGGTGGCGCCTGCCTCGAACATCGTGCACCTGCCCCATGTCTACAGCGACCTGGGTTACGACCCTATCAAGGACTTCGCCCCCGTGGCGCAAATGGTGGAGAACGACTTCGCCTTCACCATCAGCAGCAAGATCCCCGCCGCGAACTTGCGCGAGTTCGCGGCTTGGTGCGCGAAGAACCCCGACAAGGCCACCTTCGCCTCTCCCGGCGCCGGCTCGTCGCCGCACCTCATGGGGGTGATGGTGGCCAAGTCATTGGGAACCAGGCTCACCCACGTGCCCTACAAGGGCAGCAGCTTCGCGCTGACCGATCTGGTCGGCGGGCATGTCTCGGCCATGATGTCGTCCACCTCCTTCGTGGTGCAGCAGCACAAGAGCAACCAGGTCCGCATCCTGGCGACCACGGGCCGGTCGCGCTCCAGCGTGCTGCCGCAGGTGCCCACCTTCCAGGAGCAGGGCATGGCAGAACTCACGCTGACCGAGGGCACCTGGCTGCTGGCGCCAGCGAAGACGCCGCAGGCAATCATCGACAAGGCCTCGGACGCTGCCGTGTTGTCCGTGCAGGGACCGGAGATGCAGGCCGTGATCGACGGTCAGACCATCGCCGCGCCGTTGGGCGCCATCGTGATGCGGCGCCTGATGCTGGCAGAGTTCGAGAAGCGCGGTGCCCAGGTCAAGGCCAATGGTTTCAAGCCTGAGTCGTAAGCGGATGGTCAGGCAGTACCGCAACCTGTTGCTGCTGTGCTCTGACGAGCACGACCCCCGTCACAGCGGCTACATGAGCAGCCCCGTGGCACGTACACCGAACCTGGACCGGCTGGCGGCCGGCGGCACGGTCTTCGCGCGCACTTGGACACCCAGTCCCATCTGCGTGCCGGCGCGTGCCAGCCTGGCCACGGGCCGGTGGGTGCACCAGCACCGCTGCTGGGACAACGCCATCGCCTACGACGGCAGCGTCCCATCGTGGGGCCATCGGCTGCAGCAGGCCGGCATTCGCGTGGAGTCCATCGGAAAGCTGCATTACCGCAGCGCGTCCGATGACACCGGATTCGACCGCCAGCAGGAGGCGATGCATATCGCCCAGGGCCAGGGCCAGGTCTGGGGCTGCGTGCGCGACCCGTTACCCGAACGCAGCGAAGGCGCGGGGCTGTTCCGCCAGCTCGGCGCCGGTGAGACCGAATACAACCGCTTCGACGGCCGAGTGGCCGAACGCACGGTGCAGTGGCTGCAGGAGCGCGCCGCGCTGGGGTCCGATGGACGTGCGGCCGCGCCCGCGGTGCTGTTTGCGGGTTTCGTGGCGCCCCACTTCCCGTTGGTGGTGCCGCAGCCCTGGCTGGACCTGTACCCGCCCGAGGTGCTGCCCGCGCCCAAGCTGCGGCCCGACCAGACGGGCTACGCGCGACACCCATGGGTGCAACGGCAGGCGGTGTTCAACAATCTCGACAACCAGCTGGGCAGCGACGATCGCCGCCGCCTGGCCGTGGCCAGCTATCTGGGACTGGTGAGCTTCATGGATGCGCAGATGGGCAAGGTGCTGGACGCACTGGATTCATTGGGCCTGCGCGATGAAACATTGGTACTCTACTTCAGTGACCATGGCGACAATCTGGGCGCACGTGGCATGTGGAACAAGTCGCTGCTATATCGCGAATCCACGGCCGTGCCCATGGTGCTGCGCGGCCCCGGCGTGCCGCAGCGTCACTGCGTTACCAACGCTTCGCTGGTGGACATCTTTCCCACGGTGCTTGACGCCATGGGCGTGGCGACGCATGCCGACGATGCAGACCTGCCAGGAACCTCGCTGCTGGGTATCGGCCGTGAGCCCGACCAGAACCGCGCGATCCTCTCGGAATACCACGCCGTGGGCTCGCCCAGCGGTGCCTTCATGCTTGTGGACAGCCGCTACAAGTACCACTACTACGTGGGCTATGCGCCGGAACTCTTCGACCTGTTCGAAGACCCCGAGGAACTGCACGACCTCGCCTTCAGTGCTGCACACCAGGGCGTGCGCACACGCATGCGCGAACGGCTCCGCTGCCTGCTCGAACCTGAGGCCGTGGATCGCCTCGCGAAAGACGACCAGAACGCGCTGGTGGCCCGCCATGGAGGCCGCGAGGCGGCGTTGGCCGTGGGCAAGATCGGGGCCACGCCGGTGCCTGCGTCCACACGGGTGCAGACGCCATGAGGGCGCGCGACGACGCACTGAAGCGGGATGCAGAAAGCGCCGCCGAGCCGCGCGCGTGGCAGTACGCACGCCAACTCGATCGGGCGCGCCGCGAAGCGCTGCCCATGGCGCAGTGGCGGGAAGCCCAGGCCTTGAGCCTGATCGAAGGTTTCCAGGCCCAGGCCTACGGCGTGGCCCTGCGGGTGCAGCAGGGCGACGTAGTCGTGGGCCTGAAACTCGCGTTCACGAATCCCGCCATGCTGGCGCGTCTGGGACTGGGCGGGCCGATGCTCGGCATGTTGTTGCGCAGCATGGCGCTGCCCGATGGTGCGGTGCTGCAGGCACGGACCCTGATCCGGCCTCGCGCCGAACCCGAGATCGCATTCCGCATGGCGGGGCCGGTGTCGGCGGACGCGTCGGACGCCGAACTGCTGGCTGCCGTGGCGGCCGTGGCGCCGGCCATCGAGATCGTCGATTCGCGCTACCGCGATTTCCAGTTTGCGCTGCCCGACGCGGTGGCCGACAACATCTCGGCGTGTGCCTTCATCACGGGACACTGGCAAGCAATGGGGCAGGAACTGGGAGGACTGGCGGTGGAGGTGCGCTTTGATGATGCGGTGGTGGCCTCGGGCCGGTCGGATGCGATCCTGGGGCATCCGCTGCTGGCGCTGCGCGCAACCCTGCGGCTGGCGGAAGAAGCTGGCCGGCCCGCGGGGCAAGGAACCGTCGTCCTCGCTGGCGCCGCCACGGATCCCGTGGCGCTTCGGCCCGGCGCGCGGCTGCAGGTGCGCATCGAGGGATTGGGGAATGTGGGCTGCAGTCTCGCATCTGGCTGAGAGTCTGCGACCGTGCCACCGCGCCTCGCGCGACTGGCGGTCGTAGCGGAAGTTGCATTGCGTGGGCACCCAGGAAGGCTCAACCAGATTGCGATGCCAGTTTCATGGGGTCCTTCGCTGACGCGTCGGATGGCTGCATAGGCGCCCGCATTCCCGAATCGTTGACGCAAGTCCAGCAGCGTACCGGTGGTGGAGCTTTCTGACCGGCCCGTTAAGATGGCTACGCTTGCCACGGCCGAGTGGTCGACTGACCGCGCCCCTGGTCCGTCAAACCGACTGTAGCTGAACGACAGCATGCCCGACGGAACCGAACTGCTCATTCCGGTTCCTTCTTTCCAAATTCTTGCTCCGTACATCAGAATGCCTCAATGGTCTGATATACGTGAAATCAGCGCAAAGTCAGGCCGGCAATATGTGCGTTATCGCACAGACCATGCAAGGGGCAAAAGTCATCATCACGTCAAACTCGGGCATTCAACTCGAGCTGCGGGGAATGCAAACCCTGGACCACCGGCCGACCCGCCCAAATGCAGTTAAATGGGGAAGGACTGGCACTTGCCAATGAAATGATTCTGACTGTTTTGCTCGGCTCGATTGCAGTCCTTGCAGTCGCCATTCAGGCAGTCACGACGCTTCGCGTCATCGCCCGTCTGCGGCGCAACGGCCGTTTGAAGGGAATCGCGGGGCAGCCCGGCGTCAGCATCTTGCGTCCCGTTTGCGGGATCGAGAACCATATCGAGGAAACGCTGGCCTCGACCTTCACAGACGCCTACCCCGACTATGAGATCCTCTTTTGCTGCGCACGTGAGGACGACCCGATTGTTCCAATCGTGCGCCGCATGATCGCAGCCCACCCACAGGTGGACGCGCGATTGCTGATTGGCGACGACCGCCCCTCGGGTAACCCCAAGCTCAACAATCTGGTCAAGGGCTGGCAGGCTGCCAGATACAACTGGATCCTGATGGCCGACAGCAACGTTTTGCTACCGACCGACTATATTGCGTCCCTGCTGGGCCGTTGGACTCCGGGCACTGGCCTTGTCACCTCGCCTCCCGCCGGGATTCGTCCCGACGGGCCGTGGGCCGAGCTGGAGGCTGCATTTCTGAACACCTATCAGGACCGATTGCAACTTTTCGCAGACGAGGCCGGACACGGCTTTGCCCAGGGCAAAATCCTGTTCTGGCGCAGCGATGTACTTGCGGCCGCTGGCGGGTTGGTGAATCTGGGCATGGAAATGGCCGAAGACGTCGCATCGACCAAGGCGGTCCGCGCGCAAGGACTGCATGTGCGGGTCTTGACCAAGCCCTGGCCGCAGCCGCTCGGCCGCCGCAGCCTGGCCGCAGTCTGGGACCGCCAGGTTCGCTGGGCGCGCGTCCGACGCCTCGGCTTTCCGGCGATCTTTGCGGTCGAGATCCTGTCGGGCGCGGTGGCCCCCGCGCTGGCCGCGACCATCCTTGCCGCGCTGGGTGTGATCCCCGGCCCGCTGGTCCTGCTGCTCATCATCGGGTGGTATGGGCTGGAATGGGCGCTGGCCCATATCGCTGGCTGGCCGCGTACCCCCCGCGACGTGGCAATGTGGGTGCTGCGCGATTTGCTCATCCCGGTGCTCTGGGTCATGGGCTGGGCCGGGTCCAGCTTTGAATGGCGGGGCAATGCCATGACGACCGATCAGATCACCGGGGACACCACAGGTGATTGGCCCAAATGATCACTCTGGGCACGATGCCGCAGTTGATCGAGACTTACGGCTTGGTTCTTCTGGTACCGCTTTCCATTCTCGAAGGGCCGATCGTTACCGTGCTTGCATCCTATGCAGCGCGGCTGGGGTATCTGAACATCTATGCCGTTTTTGTCGTTTGCGTATTGGGTGACCTGATCGGTGACAGCGCGTTGTACTGGATCGGGTGGACCGGGGGCCGGTGGGTGCCGCCCAAATTTCGCGGGTGGTTGGGAATCGACCGGGCGCGGACCGTCAAACTCGTGCAACATTTTCGCCGCCAGGGCGGGCGTACGCTGATCCTGGGCAAGATCACCCATTCAGCGGGCTTTCTGGTGCTGCTGGCGGCGGGTGCGGCCAAGATGCCCTTTGGCAGATTCGTGCTGTTCAACACCTTGGGAACGCTCCCGAAAACGGCGTTCTTTTGCGTCATCGGATATACCATCGGCCATGCCTATGCCAGCATCGACGGCTATATCGGAAGAGTGTCGGTTTTTCTTATGATTGCCATCATTGCTGGCGCCATCGGCTGGTGGGCGCACAAGCGCAGACAAAAGACCGAGGACAGTCTCGGATGATCGGCACCCCCGACAAGACGGTCACCTGCCTCATTCCCGCCTTTAACGAAGGCACGCGGATCAGCGCGGTTTTGCGGGCAGTCGTGGCGCATCCACTGGTGGCCGAGGTTCTGGTGATCGATGACGGGTCGCGCGACGACACGGCCGCAGTGGTGCGCGCCTTCCCCGGCGCAACGCTGATCGAAATGCCGCAGAACAGCGGCAAGACCGCTGCGCTGGTGGCTGGGATCCGGGCCGCGCGGGGCACCTACCTCTTGCTGGTGGACGCCGACTTGTCCGGGCTCACCCCGGATCACATCAGCAGGTTGATCGACCCTGTGCATGCGGGGCAAGCGGACATCTCGCTCTCGTTACGGGACAACGCGCCAAAGCCTTGGCACTGGCTCGGCATCGACTACATCTCGGGCGAACGGATGCTGCGTAGATCCTTGCTCCAAGGGCATTTGGAAACCATGCTGGCCCTGCCTCGCTTTGGCTTTGAGGTGTTCCTCAATTCGCTCCTGATCGCGCAACGGTCGCGAGTAGCCGTGGTCCGCTGGCCGGGCGTGAAAAGCCCGCTGAAGGGGGCGAAAATGGGCTGGCACAAGGGGCTGGTGGCCGATGCGGAAATGATCGGCGACATGGCGCGTACGGTCGGCTGGACAACGCTGTTGCAACAGATCGTGATGCTGCGGCGGATGCGGGTGCGCTGATCGTTGTCCTCCTGCCACCCCCGCCGGGCTTCCCTGCTGATCGGCTCCCACACGGCTGCTCGAGAACGTTGCTTGCAGGGTGGCGACTTGGAGCGTGTGGACGAATTGTCGACCCGGCCTGCGCCGATTTCCCCTTGGCATTTCGGCCTTAACGCAAGCACAGGTACCATCAGAATCCCTTGCATCATGCATTGATGCGGTTCTTCCAACATTTGGAGCTACTACCCATGTCCATTCGACTTCTGACCGCGGCGGGTTTGTTCGCGCTGGCCGGCGCGGCGCTTGCGCAGCCTTATCCTGCCAAGGTCGTCAAGCTGCAGGTTCCCTTTGCGCCGGGCGGCACTACCGACATCGTGGCACGCGTGATTTCGGAACCCTTGGGCCGAGCGCTCGGACAGAACGTGATTGTTGAAAACAAGGCGGGCGGCGGCGGCATCATCGGTGCCAACGAGACCGCGAAGGCCGTGCCTGACGGATACGCATTGGGTATGGCAACGGTGTCGACCACGGCTGCCAATCCGGCGATCAATCCGAAGATTCCGTATAACGCGGAAACGGATTTCACCGCGATCATCAATATTGCCGCAACGCCCAATGTGATTGCCGTACATCCCAGCTTCCCGGCGAAGAACTACAAGGAATTTGTCGCGCTGCTCAAGAAGTCACCGGGTCGGTATTCCTACGCGTCTTCGGGTACAGGTGGCATCGGCCATCTGCAAACCGAGTTGTGGAAGACCTTGGAAGGTGTTTTCGTCACGCATATTCCATATACCGGTGCAGGCCCGGCATTGCGCGACACGGTCGGCGGACAGGTTGAGATCATTTTTGACAATGTGCCTTCGGCACTGCCGCACATCAAGGGTGGACGTCTGGTGGCGATGGCCGTGGCGGCGCCGCAGCGCCTGGCCGCCTTGCCTGATGTTCCGACCTTCAAGGAGTTGGGGTTGGAGCCGGTCAATCGCATGGCGTATTACGGCATCATCGGCCCCAAAGGACTGCCCAGAGACATCGTGGACAAGGTCAACGCCGCGGCTCGCAAGGCGCTGGAGGACCCTGCCGTGCGCAAGCGCATCGAGGACACTGGTTCCGTCGTGTTGGGCAACACACCGGAGCAGTTCGCGCAGCAGATGAAAGATGAGCTTGCGGTATATCGCAAGGTCGTCGACACGGCCAAACTCAAGCTCGAATAAGGCGCCGGCGCCGGCGAAGCTCGCCATGCCTCATGAATAATCGGCAAGTTGCCGGGCCCCTTCCATGCTGATCGTCTGCTCGGGCATCTGATCGGGTCGCGGCACGAATCCGGAGCCACCTCGCCATGTCCCAACGCCACCAGACCCGCGCCGACTACCGGCATTTCCAGAGCATCCCGACCCGCTGGATGGACAATGACGTCTATGGTCACGTCAACAACGTGCACTACTACAGCTATTTCGACACGGCAGTCAACCAGTTCCTGATCGAGCAGGGAGTGCTCGACATCCATCGCGGCGAGGTGGTGGGCTATGTGGTCGAGACGGCGTGCAGCTATTTTCTGCCGGTCGCGTTTCCTGATCGTGTCGACGCCGGGATCCGGGTTGCGCATATCGGCAATTCCAGCGTGCGCTACGAGATCGGTCTGTTTCGCAATGACGACGTCCAGTTGGCGGCCGCGGGCAGCTTCACGCACGTGTATGTGGCGCGCAGCGCCGGCGAGTCGGTGGCCGTCCCCGATGACATTCGAGCCGTGCTGGCCGCATTGCAGGTCTGACACCCGCTGCCGCGCTACACGGCGGGTGTCATTGGTAGCGCACGTCCTGGCGCTGCAACTCCGCTTGCAGCGCGCCAATATCAATCATATCCAAGGCCATGCTACTTCGGACCGACAGGGCTGCGGCAATGCCGGCGCCTTGGCCCGCGACTGCGCAGCAGGCCATGTTGCGTGTAGCAGCATGGGCAATGCGGTCCCCGCCAATGGCGCGGCCCGTGACGAGCAGATTCTTGACCCGCTTGGGTAACATGGATCGGTAGGGGATGTGCATGTAGCGCCCGGGCAAGGAGGCCGCCATGTTCTCGCCGTTTCTCAAGAAGCCGTTTGACCAGGCTATCCGTGACGGTGTGATCCCGGCGCATCTGAACACCATCGCCGGAACCTGGGGCGCGGTGCGACTCGGGTACGGCAGCGCCCATGGCCTTGGCCCGCTCCTCGAATTCACGGCCAATGCCGTTGGCCTCGATCGTCTGCGAATGTCGGTACCAGGCGAAACCTTCGACGCCGACCACCGTCAGATTGCCTCCGAAGCAGCCGAAGCGTTCGACCAGCGTGACTGCCACACCGGTGCGTGCGGCAGCGAGCGCCGCCGCCAGCCCACCGGGGCCGGATCCGACCACCAGCACATCGGTTTCGTGAATGGTGTCGATGTCGCTGGCTGGTTCCCGCATCGTGCGTCTGGTGGTCGGCATGGGGGCTCCAATGCTTGTGGGGAAGGAGGTTGGATCAGGCATCCGGATAGCGGGTCAGAGTATTGGGGCTAACCCGCTGCGGTTATGCCTGACACTACATTTTGTGTGACACTTGCCGGAAAGCGGTCATTGACGGTGTCGCTTTGTAGTTTGGCGCGTCATGGCACACCCAGAGTTGAACCCAAGCAGGATGGCAGTTATGGCGGATAAACCCAAATCAGTGAACAAGGGGACCTCGGGCCTCACCCGGCCGGGTGATGTGTACGTCCAGGGCGATCAGTTGCCCGTGCCAGAGGTGGAAGAAAAAAACACGGATTCCGTCTGGGCCTTGTGGTCCGATCTGGTGGATGAGAATCCCAAGGCAGAACCAGCATCTGACGAGAACACGTCGAGTGGCGAGCGGGATTTTCTCGAGACCGTACCCCTTGACCTTCACGCGATGGACGAGACCCAGTTGATGGGCCTGCCCGAGGTACCCAAGAAGTGACCCGTGGTGGCGACAGGACGATGCCGCCGCGATTCAGTTGACCATCACCAGCTTGCCCATCACGCCTCTTGAGCCCATGTGGGCATAAGCGGCCTTGATGTCCGCCATCGGCATGGTGCGATCGATGACGGGGCGGATCTTGCCGCTGGCGTACCAGTTCAGCAACTTTTCCATCATGGCGGCATTGGCTTCGGCCTCGCGCCGCGCAAAGTCACCCCAGAATACTCCTACGATCGATGCGCCCTTGAGCAGCGCCAGGTTCAAGGGCAACGACGGAATGGGCCCAGCGGCAAAACCCACGACCAGATAACGGCCGCGCCAGCCGATGGAGCGAAACGCCGGTTCGGCGAAGTCGCCGCCGACCGGATCGTAGATGACGTCAGGGCCCTTGCCCTGCGTCAGTGTCTTGATGGCTTCTCGCAAGTTTTCGCGCTGGTAATTGATGGTCGCGTCTGCGCCCAGCCGGCTGCACATGGCGCATTTTTCGTCGGTCGACGCGGCCCCAATCACGCGTGCGCCAGCGGCTTTGGCGATCTGGATCGCCGCGGTGCCCACGCCACCGGCCGCACCCAGCACCAGTACCGTCTCCCCGGCCTGCAGGGCAGCGCGATCCATCAGCGCGTGATAGGACGTTGCGTAGATCATGATGAACGCGGCTGCGTCGACAAAGGAGACGCCGTGGGGCAGCGGCAGGCACAGTGCCGCCTTGGCAATGGTATGGGTGCCAAATCCGCCGGTGCCCGAAAGGCAAGCGATGGATTGCCCCACCAACAGATGCGTGACGCCTTCTCCGAGCGCTTGTACAACGCCGGCAAATTCGGAGCCGGGCACGAACGGCAACTCCGGTTTCATCTGGTACTTGTTCTGCACGATCAGCAGATCGGGGAAATTCAAGCTGGCAGCCTTGATCTCGACCAGCACCTCGCCGGGGCCCGGCGTGGGGGTGGGCAGTTCCTGCCATTGGAGTGCGTCCACTCCGGTCGGGTTCTCACAAAGCCATGCATGCATCGTCATCTCCTGGTGTTTCGATCGATGATACGACCGGCGCCACCATGAAAATGTCGCAAGCGTTCCCGCAGCGGTGGCGCGCCACCTAGAATCAGCGACCACTGCTGCAAACCATGAAAATTCTCATATCCAATGACGACGGTTACCAGGCTCCAGGGATCGTGGCGCTTTACGAGGCGCTCAAGGATCTTGCCGATGTGGAAGTCGTGGCGCCCGAACTAAACAACAGCGCCAAGTCAAATGCGCTGACCTTGCACGGGCCCTTGTATGTCACCCAGGCTGTCAACGGCTTTCGCTATGTCAATGGCACGCCTGCCGACTGTGTGCATATCGCGCTCACCGGCTTGCTCGGATACCGGCCGGACCTGGTGGTCTCTGGCATCAACAACGGTGCCAACATGGGCGACGACACCATTTACTCGGGCACGGTGGGTGCTGCGATGGAGGGTTTCCTTTTCGGCGTGCCGGCGATCGCATTCTCACAAGTCGAAAAAGGTTGGGGCCATCTGGACGCAGCCGCAGCCAAGGCGCGTGAACTGGTTGCCCAGATGCTGCAGCAGCAACTCGTCGGCAGCAAGCCCTGGCTGCTCAATGTGAATATTCCCAATCTGCCGTTGGCCGACATCAAGCCCATGAAAATCTGCCGTCTCGGGCGGCGCCATGCGGCCGAGCCGGTCGTCGTGCAGGAAAGCCCCCGTGGCGAAAAGATGTACTGGATCGGCAGTGCCGGCGCTGTCAAGGACGACGCTGAAGGCACCGACTTCCACGCAACGGTGCAGGGCCATGTGGCCTTGACGCCCCTGAAGACCGATCTGACCGATCACGAAGCGCTGCGCTATTGGTCGCAGACAGCCGCGAGCATCGGCCGGGCGACTGCGCCAACTTCGCCATGAAAGAGCGGCCGTCGTTTCCGGCGCGTCTGCCGCATACGCCATCCGATCTGGAGATGCCGCACCGCCCGATGGCGCGCACGTCCGACTTGCTGCACGCGGCCGGTAACGCTGCCTTGGCCGTTCCGGTGAAATCCACCATGGCACGTCCATTGACGATCGGTGCGGGCATTTCGGCACAGGACTTTGGCGCCGTGCGGCGCGACATGGTGAACCGCCTGGCGCGCTCGGGTATCAGCGATGCCACCGTTCTGGCCGCCATGGGCGAGGTCGAGCGGCACCGTTTCGTCGACAGTGCATTGCAGGGCCAGGCGTACCAGGAAACCAGTCTTCCGATTGGCCTCGGTCAGACGATTTCGAAGCCCGGCGTGGTCGCCCGCATGATCGAGTTGCTGCGCAGGGGTGCGCCAGGCAAGCTGGGCCGGGTGCTTGAGATTGGAACCGGTTGCGGCTATCAGGCAGCCGTGTTAAGCCTGATCGCCACCGAGGTCTACAGTCTGGAGCGCTTGCGCGGACTTCATGACAGGGCAAGGGAGAACTTGCGTACCATGCGACTGCCCAACGTGCATCTGCTGTTTGGCGACGGCATGCTGGGATACCCCAAGGGCGCGCCGTATGCCGGCATCATCGCGGCCGCGGGCGGCGAAGCCGTGCCGCAAGCGTGGACGGATCAATTGGCGGTCGGCGGACGGTTGGTGGCACCGGTTGCCGGTCAGCAAGCCGGGCATGCTGGTCAGGTGCTGATCGTGGTCGAGAAGACGCCGCGCGGACTGCAGCAGACCCTATTCGAAGCCGTTCACTTTGTGCCTTTAAAATCGGGCGTTGCGTGAAGGGAAGGCGAATGATGGGATTTATAGACCGAGGCGTCAGGCTTGTGGTGGTTGTGGGGCTGACTGCGGTCCTGGCTGCATGTGGCTCCAGGGTCGTCAACCGGGCCCCGATTGAGGAACGCGGGGTGGTCGCCGGTGGTCAGGCGGGCGTGGCAGTGGCCCCGGCAGTGCTGCAGCCGCCCGGCTTCGAGAATGCCGGCAAGGCCGGCTACTACACCGTCAAACCCGGCGACACCATGACCCGCATCGGCCTGGAGACAGGCCAGAGCTGGCGTGATATCGCACGCTGGAACGGTCTTCTCAACCCCAATCTGATCGAAGTCGGGCAGGTGCTGCGTGTCGTGCCGCCCGCACTTGCGCAAGCGGTCGTTCCCCCCGCAACCGTAATTGCCGCGGCAAGGCCGGCAAGCAGCGCGTCAGCGCCAGCCGCACCGGTTGCGCCCGCGAGCGCAGCCGGTGCGACCGCAACGCCGGTGCAGGGATCGACCGTGACTGCCACGGCAGTGGCCCCGACGGCCATCACCTCCACACCGGTACCGCCGGTTCAGCCCGCTGCCGCGGCGTCGCCCGCCGAAGACGAGGTGGCCATGATCTGGCCGGCCTCCGGCTCGGTGCTGGCGGGTTTCGACGAGGTGAAAAACAAGGGTCTGGACATCGGCGGCGCGCTGGGTGACCCGGTGCTGGCCGCGGCCGATGGACGTGTGGTGTATGTGGGTTCGGGCCTGCGCGGATACGGCAACCTGATCATCCTCAAGCACAACAACACCTACCTCACAGCTTACGCGCACAACCAGACACTGCTGGTGAAGGAGGACCAGACCGTGCGCAAGGGTCAGAAGATCGCCGAAATGGGCAGCAGTGACGCCGATCGAACCAAACTGCATTTTGAAGTACGTCGGCAGGGCAAACCGGTTGATCCGGTGAAGTACCTTCCATCGCGCTGAGTGGGTCCGCTGCATGGCCTGGCCGGTACTGGTCTTCGACATTGAGTCGATCCCCGACATGGACGGCTTGCGCGCTTTGCGAGGCTCGCCGGTCGAGGTGAGCGACGCCCAGGTATATGCGGCATGGGTGGCGGAGCGCAAAGAAAAGGGGCAGAGCGACTTCATGCCCTTGCACCTGCAACGCATCCTCGTGATCAGTGCGGTGTTTCGCAATGCCGATGGCTTGCGTATCCATTCCTTTGTCGACAAGGACGGCCAGTCCGAAGGCAAGATCATCCAGACCTTTTTCAATACGCTGGAAAAACACACACCGCAACTGGTGAGTTGGAACGGCGGCGGTTTCGATCTGCCGGTCTTGCATTACCGCGGACTCAAGCATGGCGTGGTCGCCGACAAGTACTGGGACATGGGCGAAGACGACCGCGAATTCAAGTGGAACAACTACATCAGCCGATATCACATGCGCCATCTCGACCTGATGGACCTGTTGGCGCTGTACCAACCCAAGAACAACGCACCGCTGGACGCGATGGCCAAGCTGTGCGGTTTCCCCGGCAAGCTGGGCATGGACGGTTCGGCAGTCTATCCGGCCTATCTTGACGGCAAGCTTGACGACATCCGGCGCTACTGTGAGACCGATGTGATGAACACCTATCTGGTGTATTGCCGGTTCCAGAAGATGCGCGGCGGTCTGCTCGACAACGAGTATGCGCAAGAGATCACTCTGGTCCGCGACACGCTCGGCGGCCTGGCTGAGACCGAACCACACTGGCAGGAATACCTTCAGGCCTGGGCTTGAAACAGGATCGCAATGACTGAAATTGCAGGCGCAGCGGTCGGCTACGCCGATGACCTGTTGACCATTGAATCGCTGGACATCGAAGCGCAAGGCATTGCGCACCGTCCGGACGGCAAGGTGGTATTTGTCGAGGGTGCCTTGCCGTTCGAGATGGTCAGCGTCAACACCTACCGCAAGAAGTCGAGTTTCGACAAGGCAGTCGTCACGGCCATCCACCGGCAGTCGTCACAACGGGTCACACCGGGTTGTCCGCACTTCGGCTTGCACAACGGCGCCTGTGGCGGCTGCAAGATGCAGCATATGCACGCCGATGGCCAGGTGGCAGTCAAGCAGCGGGTGCTCGAGGACAATCTTTGGCATCTGGGCAAGGTGCGGCCGGAAGTCGTCCTGCGCCCCATTCATGGACCCACCTGGGGCTACCGGTATCGCGGCCGCTTGTCGGTGCGGTACGTGCGCAAGAAGGGCGCGGTGCTGATCGGCTTTCATGAGCGCAAGAGCGGCTATGTTGCCGATATGCAGCAATGCCCGGTGTTGCCGCCATTTGTCAGCGCCCTGCTGATGCCGCTGCGCGGGCTGATCGAAGGCATGCAGGCGCGCGAGGAGTGTGCCCAGATCGAACTGGCAGTGGGTGATGACGGACCTACCCAGGTCGTGGCCCTGGTGCTGCGTCACATGATGGAGTTGTCGCCGTCCGACCGCGCGATGTTGCGTGCGTTTGCGTCAGCTTACAGCCGCACCGCCGACGGACAGACCCATTTGATCCAATGGTGGTTGCAGCCGGGCGGTCTGGACACGGTCGCGCCGCTGGACGCGGACGGGCCGCAGTTGGCGTATCAATTGCCGGAGTTCGGTATCCGCATGCCGTTCCGTCCAACCGACTTTACCCAGGTCAACCCGCATGTCAATCAGGTCCTGGTGGGTCGCGCTTTGCGGCTGTTGCAGGTGCAGCGCCATGAGCGGGTGATCGACTGGTTCTGCGGTCTGGGCAACTTCACCCTGCCGCTGGCGACGATGGCTGCGCAGGTTCTGGGCGTCGAGGGCAGCGAGGCGCTGGTGCAGCGCGCGCAGGACAATGCGCGCGTCAATGCCGCAGCGCGGGCGCAAGGACAGGCCATGGCGCCGGTCGAGTTCGTCACGCGCAACCTGTTCGAGATTACCGCCCCGATGTTGATGGCAGACGGTGCGGCTCAGAAATGGCTGATGGACCCACCACGCGAAGGTGCGTATGCGCTGGTGCAGGCACTTGCGCTTGCCCATAACGCGCTGCAGCATGCGGGCGGCGTCGAATTGGCGCCGGAGATCGACGTTTCCACCTTGCCATCGTCAGGCGAGTGGACCATGCCGCAGCGCATCGTGTACGTCAGCTGCAATCCGGCAACGTTGGCCCGCGATGCGTCAGTGCTGGTGCGACAGGCTGGCTACCGCTGTGTCGGGGCGGGCGTGGTGAACATGTTTGCCCATACGGCCCACGTGGAGAGCATTGCGGTGTTTGAACGGGAATCCCGGGGCGCTGAGGCAGTTACCGACTGACGCTGGCCGGCGTTGCTGGTTCCGGGGCTTCAGTTGCCGGTTTTCTTGCCTGCCGCTGCGCTGTCGCTCAACATTACTTCGCTCGAGTTTGGCGTACTGAGAATCTTGGAGGCGATGCCCTCGATCTTGTTCTCGCGCATGTAGCGATCCATCTCTTTCCATCCCTCGTAGACGGCCGTCTTGGGCGCCCGTTCATTGAGTTTGTAGCAGTCCTCGATGCCGCGCATCGCGTGCCTGCAGGCAGCGCCGATCGCGCGTCCATCGGCCTCGCGTTGATTGACGCGGGGATCCGCCATCAGGTCCGCGATGTCACAACCGGCAGTGAGCAGGGTGATGGCAAGAAGGGGTAACAGGCGGAAGTACATGGGATCAACAGGCAGGCTTGACGAGATTATCGGCAGTTCTGAGTGGTTTCTGAAGTACGCCGTTCACGGTTTGGTCAGAAAAAAGGCCCCTTGAAGGGGCCTATGGGGTACGCAACGCAAGTGTCAGTCGTTGCTTCCGCCGCCGATGCCCAGCAGGATCAGCAGGCTCTGGAATACGTTGTAAATGCTCAGGTAAAGACCCAGTGTTGCACTGATGTAATTGGTTTCGCCACCGTCAATGATGCGCTTGAGGTCATACAGAATGAAGGCGCTGAAGATGCCGATGGCCAGCACCGAGATCGCCATCATGCCGGCAGACGAGGCCACAAAGACGTTAATGATGGCGGCGATCATCAATACCACCGCACCGACCGTGAGCCATTTGCCCATGCTGCTGAGGTCGCGCTTGATGACGGTTGACAGACTTGCCATCACGAAGAAGACACCTGCTGTGCCGCCAAAAGCCATCATGATCAGGTCGGCGCCGTTCTTGAAACCCAGCACCATCGCGATGACGCGCGACAACATCAGACCCATGAAGAAGGTGAATGCCAGCAACACAGGCACGCCAGCGGCCGAATTCTTGGTTTTCTCGATCGCATACATGAAGCCAAAAGCGCCGCCCAGGAACACCATCAGTCCCATGCCGCCGCCAAGCGACGCGGTGATTCCGGTGGTTACGCCGATCCAGGCGCCCAGAACCGTTGGCAACATGCTCAATGCCAACAGCCAATAGGTGTTGCGCAGCACTTTGTTGCGTTGCAATGCGGAGATGCCCTGGCCATAGCCAGCGCTTTGGTCGAAGGTTTGTACGCGGTCGTTCATGTGTTTGACTCCAGTTGTTTCCACTCGAAGGTAGATGCGTTCATTCTAGGATAGTTCAAGTCTGGCGCCCTGAATTGCGCCATTTGCCCAATCGACAAGCGGTTATTGACGTAGGCAACCTGACGCTCGGTCGCTGCATTCCAGGCGTTATGCTTCAGGTTCCGGGGCATGTTGTCCCCGCACACCCGAACGAACGTCACGATGAAAACCAAAGCCACTCTCGAATTCTCCGATGTCCAGCGTATGGCCGCTGCCGCCCTGGACGAGGCTGTGCGAAACCAATGGGCGGTCTGCATAGCGATTGTGGACGATGGCGGCCATCTGCTGCATCTGCAGCGACTGGACGGCGCGGCCGCAACCTCCAGTTACATTTCTACCAGCAAGGCACACACGGCCGCACTGGGCCGGCGTGAGAGCAAGGTCTATGAAGACATGATCAACGGTGGACGCACGTCGTTTCTCAGCGCACCTCTGTTGCACGGCCTGATGGAGGGCGGCGTGCCGATCATGGTCGACGGCCAGTGCATCGGCGCCATCGGCGTCAGCGGCGTCAAGTCGACAGAGGATGCGCAGGTCGCAAAGGCAGGTATCGCGGCATTGGGTCTTTGAGCACGAACTGCCGCCGCCAGCGGGCAAAATACGTCAGTAATTCAGGCGTTCAGGACGGATGTCCTGCAGGATGGTGGTGGCGATCTCCTCGATCGACTTGGTGGTGGTCGACAACCAGCGGATGCCGCTGCGGCGCATCATGGCTTCGCCCTCGGCCACTTCCATGCGGCAGTTTTCGATGGACGCGTACTTCGAGTTGGGCCGCCGTTCATGGCGGATCTCGCTGAGCCGTTCGGGTGCAATCGTCAAGCCGAAGAGCTTGGCGCGATGTGGCAACAGGGCCGGCGGCAACTGCTGGCGCTCGAAGTCCTCTGGTATCAATGGATAGTTGGACGCCTTCAGGCCATATTGCATGGCCAGGTACAGCGAGGTCGGCGTCTTGCCGCTGCGGCTGACGCCCACCAGAATCACATCCGAATGATCGAGATCGCGGTTGGACTGTCCGTCGTCATGCGCCAGTGAAAAGTTGATCGCCTCGATCCGGTCCTGGTACTCCTTGCTTTTGCTCGCGTCGCTGAAGCGGCCCACCCGATGGCTGGACTTGAGCTGCAGTTCGGTCTCCAGCGGATGCACGAAGGTGCCGAACATGTCCAGCAACATACCCTGGCAGCCCTCCTGCAGGATCTGCAGGATCTCCATGTTGACCAGCGTCGTGAAGACGATCGGCTTGGCTCCGTCCTGCTGCGCGGAGTGGTTGATCTGTCGCACGACCTGGTAGGCCTTGTCGGCGGTGTCGGTGAATGGCAGCCGGATATGCCGCGCCTTGAGTTCGAACTGGGCCAGGATGGCGTTGCCAAAGGTTTCGGCGGTGATGCCGGTGCCGTCAGATATGAAGAAAACAGTGCGATTGGGCATGAATCGGGCTTCCTGGCGCTCAATGGAAACGAAGGGGACGGGCGTTATACGGCCAAAGTCGCACTCTACAATGTTTGCACCACCCCCTTGCGACAGACACGACACCCATGGCCCGTCCCCGTCCACAACGACATCTACTGTTTCGGGACACTGCCGTGGTCCAGGCTGCATCCGGCGTCAACGCCGCCATTGCGCCGGAACCGATTTTCACAACCTCCGGAGTTTTCCCATGTCTGCACTATTTGGACCGACCGCCCTGGTCGTACCGTTTGAGAACCTGAGAATGGGCGACGTCGAGTCGGTGGGCGGCAAGAATGCCAGCCTCGGCGAGATGATTGCCCACCTGCCCAGCGGCGTCAACGTGCCCACCGGGTTCGCCACCACCGCCCACGCCTTTCGTGATTTTCTGGCCCACGCCGGGCTGCAGACCCGCATCAAGGATTTGCTGGACGCGCTGGACGTTGATGACGTTCGTACGCTGGCGAGCACCGGCGCAAAGATTCGCTCGCTGGTCGAAGCCCAGCCTTTTCCGGCCGACCTTGAGCGGGCCATCCGCAACGCCTTCGCGACTCTGAGCGAAGCAGCCCCGCACCTGTCGTTTGCAGTACGATCCTCGGCAACGGCCGAAGACCTGCCCGACGCGTCGTTTGCAGGGCAGCAGGAGACCTTTCTCAATGTCGTGGGCGTCGAGGATGTGCTGCACAAGATCAAGCAGGTTTTTGCATCGCTGTACAACGACCGCGCCATCAGCTATCGGGTGCACAAGGGCTTCGCCCACGAGCATGTCGCGCTGAGCGCCGGCATTCAGCGCATGGTGCGTTCTGACCTGGGCGCTGCCGGAGTCATGTTCACCATCGACACTGAATCGGGATTCCAGGATCTGGTGTTCATCACCTCCAGCTACGGTCTCGGTGAGACGGTGGTGCAGGGCGCCGTCAACCCGGATGAGTTCTATGTGCACAAACCCATCTTGCGCGCGGGCAAGAAGGCCATCGTGCGGCGCAGTCTGGGCTCCAAGTTGATCCAGATGTTGTTCACCAGCGAGGCCGAAAAGAAGGAAAAGGGCCAACTGGTCAAGACCACGGATGTGCCCATCGAGATGCGCAACCGGTATTCGCTGACCGATGCCGACGTCGAGGAACTGGCGCGTTATGCGCTGGTGATCGAGGAGCACTACGGCCGCGCGATGGACATCGAGTGGGGCAAGGACGGGCAAGACGGCAAGCTCTACATCCTGCAGGCGCGCCCCGAGACGGTGAAAAGCCAGAGTGCCGGCAAGGCCGAGTACCGCTACAAGCTCAAGGGCAAGGGACCTGTGCTGGTCGAAGGCCGGGCCATCGGACAGAAGATCGGCACCGGGCCGGTGCGCCTGGTGCACAACCTGTCGGAGATGGACAGGGTGCAGCCGGGCGATGTGCTGGTGACCGACATGACCGACCCGAACTGGGAACCGGTGATGAAGCGCGCTTCCGCGATCGTGACCAACCGTGGTGGCCGTACCTGCCACGCCGCCATCATCGCGCGTGAACTCGGCATTCCAGCTGTGGTCGGTTGCGGCGACGCCACCGATGTGCTCAAGGAGGGCGTGCTCGTGACGGTCAGCTGCGCCGAAGGCGATACCGGCTTCGTCTACGACGGCTTGCTCGAGACCGAAATCCAACAGGTCGAGCGCGGTGCGATGCCGGAGATTGCGGTCAAGATCATGATGAACGTCGGCAATCCGCAGCTGGCCTTCGACTTCTGCCAGCTGCCCAATTCCGGTGTAGGTCTGGCGCGGCTGGAGTTCATCATCAACAACAATATCGGTGTTCATCCCAAGGCCATCCTGGACTATCCGAATGTCGATGCCGACCTGAAGAAGGCGGTGGAATCGGTGGCACGCGGTCATGCTTCGCCGCGAGCCTTCTATGTCGACCGCGTCGCCGAAGGCGTGGCGACGATTGCCGCCGCTTTCTGGCCCAAACCGGTGATCGTGCGCATGTCCGATTTCAAGAGCAATGAATACCGCACCTTGATCGGTGGCAGCCGATACGAGCCGGACGAAGAGAACCCGATGCTCGGCTTTCGCGGCGCAGCGCGCTACATCAGTGCCGATTTTGGTGAAGCCTTCGCGATGGAGTGCGAAGCCATGCTGCGCGTGCGCCAGGACATGGGTCTGACCAATGTGCAGTTGATGGTGCCTTTCGTGCGCACGCTGGAGCAGGCGCGCAAGGTGACGGAACTGATGGCGGCACGTGGTTTGGGACGGGGTGACGGCGCAAACGCCAATGGTGACGACGGACTCAAGATCATCATGATGTGCGAGGTGCCGAGCAACGCCATTCTGGCCAACGAGTTCCTGCAATACTTCGACGGGTTCTCGATTGGCTCCAACGATCTGACCCAGCTGACGCTTGGCCTGGATCGCGATTCCGGACTTGAATTGCTCGCGGCCGATTTCGACGAGCGCGATCCAGCGGTCAAGGCCTTGATCCGCATGGCCATTCATGCCTGCCGGGCGCAGGGCAAGTACGTCGGCGTTTGCGGGCAGGGCCCCAGTGACCATCCGGATTTCGCCACATGGTTGCGCGATGAGGGTATCGATTCGATCTCGCTCAATCCCGATACCGTGATCGACACCTGGCGTCGCTTGGCTGCTGGTTGACCGTATCGAGTGCGCCGGTTGGCGGTGGCAGCAAGTGCACGGGAAAACCCGATAGGGGTCTTCCCGGGTTCGGGCGCCGCAGGCATGCGGATGTAAGTGACAGGTAAGGCCCCCATCGATTAATCGGATTTTGGGCTCCGACCGCTTCCATGTTCCTGTTCGTCACCGCTGTCAAACTGCTGGCCGAGATTGCGTTGATGGCGCTGTTGGGCCAATGGCTGCTCGGCAAGCTCGCCGGTGCGCGGCGAGAGCAGAATTTTTTTTATCAGTTGCTCAGACTGCTTGGTCGTCCGGCGGTCTTGGTGGCCCGTCAGGTCACGCCGGCGTTCATCCACCCGCAGCATGTGCCGCTGGTGGCCTTCGCCCTGCTGGGCATGGTGTGGCTGGCGGCGACTGTGGCGAAAATCCAGCTATGCCTGTCCATGGGAGTGGCGTTGTGTCAGTGATCCGCTGGCTGCACCGGACCTGGCTGCGTTGGCTGGCGCAATGGCATCTCTTGCTCGGCCACCCAGCCCACGCGCTGGCGCGCTTCGACGTCTTGCTGCGTGCGGCGCCGCACGATCGGCATGCCATGGCCAGTCGCGCATTTCTGTTGGCTGCTGTCGGCGACAAGGCACAGGCCATCGTCGCCTGGCAGGCCATGACGTATTGCCACCCGCGCCACGCGGCGGGTTGGTTCAATCTGGCTTACCTGCTTGATGAAGCGGGCCGATGCGAACTGGCCGAGCACGCATTCGGGCAGGCGCTTGCCGTCGATCCCGTGTTGGACCGGGCCTGGTACGGCCTGGGACTGTTGTTGCTGCGCCAGGGGCGTCTGGATGAGGCGGCAACCGCGCTGGCTCGCAACACAGCCTTGCAACCCATGAGTCCATTTGGCTGGTACCAATTGGCACGTGTCGAGATGGAACGGCGCCGAACCGATGAGGCACGCCGCATCCTGACGCATTTGCGCGGATTCGAGCCCAAGGTGGCGGCCCAGCTGGCGCGCGAACTCGACGCGCAAAGCGCACAGAAGGGTAGCCCGGCGTGGTGACCGATGCAGGCGAAAAGCGCCGTATCTACTGGCGTCGCAACCTGACCTTATCTGCCGGTCTGATGAGCCTGTGGTTTCTGGTCAGCTTTGTGGTGAGCTTCTTTGCCCGGGAACTGAGCTTCAGCTTTTTTGGCTGGCCGTTCAGCTTCTGGATGGCGGCGCAAGGTTCGTTGCTGGTCTATGGCGGCATCATCTGGTTCTACGCCCACTCCATGGCCCGGCTCGACGTGGCGCATGACGTCCAGGAAAACGATGACTGACCATGGCTGAACGCCCGGGCCCGGCATCGGGCAACACAACGCGGGCGTCCAGGCGGGCGTTCAAGCGCGACATTGACCGCCTCTATCTCTGGTACATGGCGGGCTTCCTGGCCTTCGTGCTGGCGTTGGCCGTGCTCGAGCAGATCGGTCTGCCGCGGCGCTGGATCGGTTCGATCTTTCTGTTGGTCACGATAGGCCTTTACGCAGGCATCGGCATCCTGAGCCGCACCCATGACGCGGTCGAGTATTACGTGGCGGGTCGACGGGTGCCGGCGATGTACAACGGCATGGCCACCGGGGCGGACTGGATGTCGGCCGCCTCGTTCATCGGGCTTGGCGGAACCCTGTACCTGACTGGTTATGGTGGCCTGGCTTTCATCATGGGCTGGACCGGTGGTTATTGCCTGGTCGCTTTGTTCCTCGCACCATATCTGCGCAAGTTCGGCCAATTCACGGTGCCCGATTTCCTTGGCGATCGTTTTGGCGGCAACGTGCCGCGCCTGCTGGGCATCCTGGCCGCCATCCTGTGCTCGTTCACCTATTTGGTGGCGCAGATATCCGGTGTCGGACTGATCACCTCGCATCTGACCGGCGTACAGTTTGAGCTGGGCATTTTCCTGGGCCTGGGCGGCATCCTGGTGTGCTCGTTCCTGGGGGGCATGCGCGCCGTGACCTGGACCCAGGTTGCCCAGTACTTCATCCTGATCGTCGCGTACGTGATTCCAGTGGTCTGGTTGTCGGTGAAGCAAACCGGCTGGCCGGTGCCGCAGATCGTCTACGGCTACCAGCTTGAAAAGGTCACGGCCCTCGAGAAAACGTTGGTTGTCGATCCCGGCGAGATTGCGGTGCGCCAGGTGTTTGCCGCGCGCTCGGACGAACTGGCCGAGCAGCTCAGGGCTCCGGCTTCCGCACTGGCGCAGGAGCGCCGGGCTGCCCGCGACCGGCTCGAGCGGCTGCAGGCCCAGGGGGGGGCCGGCGCGGCGACCGACATTTCCGCGGCGGAAAAGGCCTTGTTCAGCCTGCCGGCGGACCCGCAGGTGGCCATCGAACGATGGACCCGGGCCAAGGCCAACGCAGACGCCAAGGCGCGGCCTCTCAACGACATGGTGCCCCATGCTCAAGCCTTCACCGGAGACCCGGAGGGCAGTCCGGCGCAACGCCGAGCCTACGACGTGGCGCGACGCAATTTCCTGGCCTTGATGTTCTGCCTGATGGTGGGCACCGCGGCGCTACCGCATATCCTGATGCGCTATTACACCGTGCCCAGCGTCAAGGAGGCGCGCGAGTCAGTGGGTTGGTCTATGGTGTTCATCTTTTTGCTGTATTTCACGGCGCCAGCCCTGGCCGTGCTGGTCAAGTACGAGATATTCACGCTGGTTGTGGGTACGCCGTTCGACCAGTTGCCGGCCTGGATCGCCTCCTGGAGCAAGGTCGATCCATCCCTGCTGTCGGTGACGGATGTCAACCGCGACGGCATCCTGCAACTCAACGAGATGAGTATCAGTGGCGACATCCTGGTGCTCGCGACGCCGGAGATCGGAGGAATGCCCTATGTCGTCTCCGGGCTGGTCGCCGCGGGCGGCCTGGCCGCGGCCCTGTCTACGGCCGATGGCCTGTTGCTGACGATCGCCAATGCACTGAGCCATGACATGTACTACAAGATGATCGACCCCAATGCCTCAACAGCCAGGCGAGTGGCCTTGTCCAAGATGCTGCTGCTGGTAGTGGCGTTGGCGGCAGCCTATGTTGCGTCGCAAAAACCGGCCGATATCCTGTTCCTGGTGTCGGCTGCGTTCTCATTTGCCGCTGCCGCGTTCTTCCCGGCGCTCACCCTGGGCATTTTCTGGAAGCGCGCGACCGGAATCGCGGCCTCGCTGGGCATGGTTGCGGGCTTGCTGACCACCGCGTACTATATGGTCACGACCCAGCCCTGGCTGCGTTCCGTGTTCAGCGTCACTGCACCGGCACGTTTGTGGTGGGACATCCAGCCGATCTCAGCCGGCATGTTCGGTGTGCCGGTGGGGTTTGCCGTGATCGTGCTGGTCAGCCTGGTCACGCGCCGTCCCGGCCCCGAGATCGAGCAACTGGTGGAGTACATCCGCTACCCACGGCTTGACACCGACCGGGACTGAACCCGGCCCATGGTTTTGCCTGGGCACCAGGGCTGGACTGATGACGCTTGGCTAGCATATAATCGCGGGCTTCGCCTTGCCACACTTCGTCCAGACGCCGAGGGTGGCTATTTCCGGCCCCCGATTTACCCGATGACCCTATCAAGTGGGAAAGAGGGACAGGGCCTTCCACAAGGAGTACGCATGCGTCATTATGAAATCATTCTCATGATCCACCCGGATCAGAGCGAGCAGGTTCCAGCCATGCTGGAACGCTACAAGACCATGATCACCGCTGGCGACGGCAAGATCCATCGGGTCGAAGACTGGGGTCGACGCCAGTTGGTCTACATGATCAACAAGCTTGCCAAGGCGCACTATCTGTGTATCAACATCGAGGCCGATCAGGCCGTGATGGGTGAACTCGAGCATGCATTCAAGTTCAACGACGCGGTTTTGCGTCATCTGACGGTGCTGCGCAAAAAAGCGGATACCGCACCTTCTTCGATGATGAAAACCGTCGAACGCGAAGATGCCCGCAAGGCCCAGCAAGCCGAGTTCCACGGAAATAACGACCGCAATACTGACCGCAACAACGATCGCAACAGCGAACGAAGTAACGATCGGAATAACGAGCGGACTAACGAGCGCAGCAACTGATTGACCCGCGTGGGGTGAATGAGCCTACCAACCGCCTGATTCTGACTGCCAGTGTGGTCGAACGCGATGCCATGCGTTACACACCGGCAGGGTTACCGGCCCTGAACCTGCAACTCGAGCATGCCTCCAGTGTCCAGGAAGCAGGACAGGCAAGGCAGATCAAGGCAGTGATGAAAGCGGTGGCACTGGGCGCAAACGCCGAGCGACTGGCAAGTACGGTCGCAGGCAGTGTCTGGAGGTTCACCGGCTTTTTGGCCACACCCCGCAACGGCAAACACGTCGTTTTCCACATACAGGAATTTTTGCCAGAACCAAACCCGTTGTCTCAGCAGGAGGCGCCGATTCAGCCAGACTGAACACCGCAGCCCGCCAACCGAAGGAAGAAATCATGCCAGGACCGAAACGTTTCAACAAAGACAAGCGCCCCAAGCGCCCAGCCCAGAATCTGCTGTTCAAGCGCAAGCGCTTTTGCCGCTTTACCGTGACCGGTGTCGAAGAGATCGACTACAAGGACATCGATACCTTGCGCGACTTCATTGCCGAGAACGGCAAGATCATTCCCGCCCGCCTGACCGGTACCCGGGCGATTTTCCAGCGCCAGCTCAATACGGCGATCAAGCGTGCACGCTTTCTGGCCATGTTGCCGTATAGCGACCAGCACCGTATCTAAGAGGTCACGAACATGCAAATCATTCTGCTCGACAAGGTCGTGAACCTTGGCAATCTCGGTGAAATCGTCAAGGTCAAAGACGGTTATGCCCGCAACTTCCTGATTCCGTCGGGGCGTGCCCGTCGTGCGACTGCTTCTGCCAAGCAGGAGTTCGAAGTCAAGCGCGCTGAACTCGAAAAGTCCGCTGCCACCAAACTGGCCGAGGCGAAAGCCGTCGGCGAGAAGCTCGGTGGATCGACTTGCAAGCTGACCCAGAAGGCCGGCGTTGATGGTCGCCTGTTCGGCTCGGTTACCAATGCCGACATCGCTGAAGAGCTGGTCAAGCAAGGCTACAAGGTCGTCAAGTCGCAGGTGCGCATGCCTGCCGGCCCGATCAAGGTTGTCAGCGACACCACCGTCAGCGTGGCACTGCACACCGACGTCACAGTAGACATCACGGTTTCGGTCTACGGCGAAACCGCCTGATCCGCATCCGCCTGCAGGCCTGCCCGGTGTCAAGCCGGACAGGCCGACCGCAAAGCCACCAGGGTGAAGGCCATGGTGGCTTTTGTCTTGTGCGC
>Ga0105047_10003243_pt1 | contig 28730 bp, 21 predicted proteins | sample MAT04_FD_78384 | JGI IMG/M metagenome (GOLD analysis project Ga0105047, IMG submission 78384) | Freshwater microbial communities from Lake Fryxell liftoff mats and glacier meltwater in Antarctica - MAT-04 (megahit assembly) | ecosystem: Environmental > Aquatic > Freshwater > Ice > Liftoff... | reverse complement strand
CCATTCCGAACAGAGAAGTTAAGCCCTTCAGCGCCGATGGTACTGCGAAAGTGGGAGAGTAGGTCGCCGCCTTTTTTATGGAAGCCTTGTTGTTAATTGCAACAAGGCTTTCGCCTTTTATAGGATACACTACTCTGCTTATGATTAAAATAGCATACACTTTACCCCATTTTTGTTTATTTATATTCTAAATATATTCGTTTCCGAAAAATTTATTTGTTGTTGAATTAATTTTGTGTATAATATCGGAAAATTTATTTTGATAAAGTAATTCTTGTCGATATAAAAAAATATAGATGATTGAAAAACCTTACCTTTGTGTTAGGAAATAATACCGAGTGATGCAGAAAAAATGGAATTTTGAAATACTTTCTTGGTTGTTTGTACTAGTGTTTTGTGCTTTGATTATCATACCTATATATATGAAGTCAGGAACAAATTATAGATTTTATATACCTAATATTATATCTATTACATTTTTTCTAACCTTTACAAGATTAATATTCTTATTGTCCTATACTCCGTATGCACGCCTGAAATGGCTCCGATTCCTACTGATATTTTTACCGATTCCTTTATTTATGTATCATATAGATAGTCTTTATAACTTTCAACGTTTTATTGACGAAGAAGGCACGATCAGTTTTTTTAGCGGCTCTACAGATATGAGTGATTATAATTTTGGAAAATTTATAAAGTATCAGTTTATATTTTTTTGTGTGAGTGCTCTGGTGACGATTGGGCTTATGCCAGTAAGAATGATCATCTCATTTTGGAGAACCACCAATACCAACGACAAAGTGTGAATAAAAGTAAAAATACACCTTATACCAAGCAGTAATTTTAATATCTAATATGTCACAAGTAGGCGAATTTAATGAATATAGGAGCAAAATGAATGATCGTATTCTAGCTCAAGACAATAAAGTACTTAAAAGATTTTTTAGTCTGGATAATCAGGCTTATCAGGATGGTGCGTTATCGGAAAAAACTAAGGAACTACTAGGATTAGTCGCTTCAATGGTGCTTAGATGTGATGACTGTATAAAATATCATCTTGGCACTTGTTACGATTTGGGGGTAACTACTGAAGAAATATATGAACTATTTTCTGTGGCAAACCTTGTTGGAGGATCTATTTGTATACCGCATACCCGTAGAGCAGTTGAATATTGGGACGAATTGTCAGTAACAACCGATGGTCAATCTACATAAAATAGGTTCATAGCAATACGATCTGCAAAATGTTTACCTTCTTTGGATAGTGTATAGTTTCCATTATTGTGAATCACATGACCTTTTTGGATGTCATCCTGAATCATTGAAATAAAATAGGTCGAATACTCTGCACCAATTTTTTTTATTTTTTGGTAATTTACTCCCCACATTGTCCTTAGCCCGATCATGATATATTCATTGTACTTTGATGAGAAAGATAAAGTTTCAGTTTCGTGAGGTAATATTTCTATATGGATATTGTCAATATATTTTTTATTATTGGCAATATTCCAAGATCTTGTTGTTCCATTAAATGAGTGTGCGGATGGACCTATCCCTAAATAATTTGCTCCTTTCCAATAATTTGTATTGTGAACTGCATGTTTGCCGGGAAGTCCGAAGTTTGAAATTTCATAATGGTCATAGCCGTATGAGGTGAGTCCATCAATAAGAATGTTGAATTGTTCTGTTGCAAGTTCCGGATCAGGGGAAACTATTTTTTTTGTCTTTATCTGGTGATGTAAAGCAGTTTTTTCTTCTACGGTTAGACAATATGAAGATATGTGTGGAATTTTGAAATTCAACGTTTTCTGAATGTTCTCATGCCACATTTCTGTAGTTGTTGTTGGGCTGCCATAAATAAGGTCTATGGTAATATTTTCAAATCCTGAGTCCTGACTTAATTGTATACATTTTGAAGCATCTATCGCGTCGTGTGCCCTGTTCATCCACTTCAGATCAATATCAAAAAAAGACTGAATACCTATACTCAGTCTGTTGATTCCCCATTTTTTAAAAATATGGAGTTTTTTAGTATCAATATCATCGGGATTGGCTTCTAAAGTAATTTCTGTCTTATTGTCCCAAATAAAGTGACGAGACAAAGTACTAAAAATTTTTTCTAAGTCTAACTCTTCGAGTAAACTGGGACTACCTCCTCCGAAGTAAATGGAAGTAAGATATTTGTTATTGAGATAATCGTCTCTTAATGTGATTTCCTTACATATTGCTGCAATCATTTCATTTTTTAATCTTAATGAAGTTGAAAAATGAAAATTACAGTAAAAACAAGCTTGCTTGCAAAAAGGAATATGTATATATATACCAGACATTTTGTATTTTCGTTAATTTAAGTGATAAACAAACCACTTTTTGCAGCAGATATTTTATATAATTAGTATCCCACGGAACAGATTTGAAATGTACAAACATCTCTTACGGTGTACAAAGGTATACTTATTATTGATGTTGACCCTACAATCATTCTGGTTAATTGGACAAAAACAAGTGAGCCTAAAGATCATACATCTGACAAAGCACGACAGAAAACTATTAGATGATGATATAATTTTAAAGTCCGATTCATTAAAGGTTCGTCAGTACCTAAATGATCATTTGATAAAATTGCTATCAAAAGGCTTTATCCACGCTAATCTGGATTCACTCCACTGCCAAAAGGACTCTTGCCTTGCGTTTATTTATCAGGGAGAGCGGATGACAATGGGTAATTTAAAACTGTCTACTGAACAGAAATCAATACTTGAAGCCAGTGGGTTGAAACGTAGCAAAATGCTTGGATCAGAGATAGATTCTACCAAGCTTTATACATTTCTTAGCACTATTGTGGCACACCAGATCAATCAGGGCTACCCATTTGCCATGGCAAAATACGATTCTATACATATATCGGACGGTAAGCTTAATGCTGCATTAAAAGTTGAAAAGGGCAATCTTATCACTTTTGACACCATTATTTCTGAAGGAAAACTAGTGTTGGGAAATATATTTATGAAAAGACTACTTGATATTTATACTGGCGATAGATATTCCCATGACAAAATCATCAGTGCACGATCCAGACTAAATGATTTGCAATATGTCCAGCAGAGATTAGATCCATTCATCAGATTTCTAAATGATAAAGCATCATTGATTCTTACTTTGGATCCAAGACCTGCCAGTCGTTTTGATTTTTTAATAGGCGTTCTGCCACAGGTTAAAGATGGCGTTAGGAAGTGGAATATAACTGGTGATTTTACAGCGGAATTAAATAATACATTTAATCAGGGGGAATACTCTTTTTTTCAGTTCAAAAGACTTAAGCCTGAAAATTTGGAATTATTACTGAAGTCTACTATACCTTATATTTTTGGTCTTCCCATAGGCAGTCATATTGACTTTAGGTTGTTTAAAAATGGAAATCAAAATCTTGATTTGTATTTTGATGGTGGACTACAATATCTTTTTGGTGGGTTTAATAATATAAAGTTGTACGGAAGTTACCGGTCGTCAACATTGTTGGATGTTGATATTTCAAGTATAATGTCTTCATCAAAATTACCATCAAATCTTGATATTTCTTACTCGGGATTTGGCGTAGGATTAAACCTGAGAAAACTGGATTATAGATTCAATCCTTCCAAAGGGTATTCGGCAGATATAAATATTGTCGCTGGAACAAAAAAGATTATTCCCAACAGACAGATTGTAGACTTGGAGGGCTTTGAAAATAGCTATGACACTTTGCAGTTAAAAACTTTGCAGGCAGAACTTGATTTTTCCGCCGCTTATTATTTACCCGTCAAAAACTGGGCAACTATAAAAACGGGAGCTACGGCAGGTATTCGGTATAATCAGCAACAACTCAGACCCAATGAACTGATGAGGATAGGAGGCAATAAATTGTTGCGTGGTTTTGATGAAGAAAGTATTTTTACGGATATGTATGCTTTTGCAACGCTGGAATTCAGGATTCTTTTTGACCAAAACTCTTATCTCAGTCTTCCTTTTATTGATGCAGGTATTACGCATGTGGTTGTTGACGGTATTGAGAAAAATGATCCGGTTTTTGGCGTAGGGATGGGGTTAAATTTCGGAACACCCGCGGGAATATTTAATCTGTCATTTGCGGCTGGGAAAAACCTAAACAATCCTTTAGACTTTAGTAAAATGAAGATTCACTTTGGGTATGTCAATTTGTTTTAACATGGGTAATAAAATTTGCTTTTTTGTTTGTCTGGTTTTGATTTGTATACAATGTCAGAATGGGCCTGATAATAAGAATATTGAAAGAGCATTTTATTATTGGAAAACGGTTTATTCATTAAATCAGGAAGAACAAACCATGGTAGATTCGCTTAAAATTAATAAGTTATATATCCGGTATTTTGATGTGGATTGGGATGAAAAGACCAAAAGACCAATTCCTAAAGCACCCATTAGTTTTATTGAGATGCCAAGTTGCAAAATGGTACCTGTAGTATTTATAACCAATAGGACAATGTTAAACACGGCGGAAGTGGAAATACCCACGTTGGCCAAAAGTATTTTATCAAAAGTTGAATCTATGCATGGAAATAATCAGCCTGATTATGAGGAAATACAATTGGACTGTGATTGGTCAGAAAAAAGCAGGAATAACTATTTCAAATTATTATTTGAAGTAGAAAAATTACTGGGTAAGTCAAAAATTTTATCTGTCACCATTAGACTGCATCAGGTGAAGTTTAGCAACAGGACAGGCATTCCTCCCGTAGACAAAGGTGTGTTGATGGTATATAACATAGCATCCATCAACGAAATAAATACGGCTAATTCTATTTTTGATGCGGATATTGTTAAGCAATATACGGATAACCTGGCCGACTATCCTCTTCATCTTGACCTGGCATTTCCAATATATAACCAAAATGTATTATTTCGGGCCGGACAATATATGGGAGTATGGCGGGATAAAAATATTTTCGACCCAACACTATCACCCGCATATTTCAAACATTTTGATAAAAATAAATACAAGTGCATAAAAGATACATTTATGCATAATATATTTATCAGAAAGGAAGATATGGTGCGTATGGAACAAACTAATTTGGAAGAAGTAAAAAATGTGTACAAAGCCATACAAAACCAATTAAAAAGAGATACTTTTACTTTAATATTATTCGACATCAATTCCAGTCATTTAAAAAATAAATCCATTGAAGACATCAAATCCATTTTTTATGCAAAGTAAGTTTGTATTGCTATTTGCCATATTGGTATCATTATCTTGTGCGGATTATTTTTATTACGAGCTTTATAGTGGTTTTTATCCTGAGACCAGCAAAAGACCAACATCAACTGAACGATTCTTTTTTACCAATTACTATCCATATGGCGCCCCATCCTATGCTGACGATACAAGTGATGCGAATGATAGTATAAATATTGACAGTTGGGTTAGTTACACGGTAAATAAGATCCCAAGAAAGATATTTTTTGATGGTTTAATGGGTAATAGCAAGCAACTTCAGACTACATTGGGGCAAAAAGGATTTAAAGTAGCCGGTAAATATGTGGAGGCATTAATAGCTACTGACAAAGTTATTCTCAATCATTACGGAGAAAACCAATGGGATGGCCCTTTACTTAAAGATACGGCCTTTATAAAAACCTTATATCCCAATCTGGAACAAAACATTAATAATTGTAAGGACGCATTTGTAAAGGAGAGATATATATATTTGTTGCTCAAAACAACATCTTCCATAGGAGATCATAAGCAGACCATTTTTTACTATGAAAAGTATGGTGTTGCATTTAAGCCTGCTACCTTTATTTCAGATTGGTCATGGTGTAAATATGCAGGAGCTTTTTACCACATTGGTGATCATTCCCGATCATTTTATGAATTCAGCAAGATATTTAATCAATCTGCAACTAAAAGAGCAGAAGCAGGACATAGTGTATTGGTTTATCATATTCCATTTACAGCGGCAATATTGGATCATTGTAAAAATGATGACGAAAAGGCCAATGTGTATGCTTTGGCTGCTATACTTCCTAATGGTGATGGTCTGGGAATGATGGAGAAAATCTATGAAAATAAACCTGATCATGTTATGCTTCAGCACATTGCGACCAGAGAAATCAATAAAAACGAAGAACTGTTTTATAATATAAAATTGGCAGATGATGAATATAGTCCAAGTCTCAATGCACTCAAAAAAACAAACATTCCAGAATTGCTGACATTTTTTAACAAAGTTATTAATGATAAGAAGGTAGACAGTCCTGACTTCTGGAAACTTGCTGCTGCTTACATGTATTTTTTAAGTGAAGATGTGGAGAAAGGTAAAAAATATTTGCAGGAAGTGAAAGAAGACCCTTCCAATCCGTATGTGGAGAAACAGAAAAAACTATTAAATATTGTGTTTGAACTTCAACCCAGAACTCCTTATGACAACATATCTTTTGCAAAAATTTACAATGATATTGAGGGTTTTAAAAGGATGGAGAAAATCAGAGATATGTCAGCCATGAAATTCATCAGCAATACTTTGGCTGATTATTTTAAAAACAAAACAAAGGCAGTTTTCGAAAACAAACCATCATCTTTTTTTAGTGGTTGTGGAAAAAAAACAAACACTGACGTTGCAAAGGTAACAGATGACTCTGCCAGAGTTTTTTTTGCACAGAGTTTGTCTAAAATAACAGGCACTTATGAAGAAGATGGTGTATCTTATATCATCGGTGGATATGAAAGACAGATGTTTTTCGATACACTCACTACTAAACTATTAAGCCATGTGGTAAGCTTCATCGAGAAAAAAGATCAATACCCACTTGATACCATGCTTATCCATTTAGCCAATATTTCAAATAATGAAATATATCTTGCTTATGGACGAAGACTAATGCTTGACCACAGATTTGAAGAGGCGCTGGAAGTATATAGAAAAATTGAACCGGAGTTTATGAAGACATTACTTGACCAGATACATTTTAACCAAGGACCTGAGCTATATTTAAAAAGCTGGAAATACGAAAAAATTACTGATTATATAGCTTATATAGAAAATATGGTAAAGTATAAAAAAGCGACGGAAACTAATCCGGATGATACTGAAGCCTGGTTTAAACTGGGAGAAGCGATGATAAATATTTCATATCATGGCAAAGCTTGGATTTTGTCCAAAAGTGCATGGAGTTCTGCTGAAATGGAATATTATAGGTGGGGACAAGACGAATATTACTTAAAGCCCAATGAAGCAGATAACCAAAATTATTATTCAAATTTATCTGCCATAGCTTGTTTTGAAAATGCATCAAAACACTGTACTGATAAAAACTTGGGAGCTAGAATATCCTATCTTGGCGCCATGGCTGAAAGAAACAGTTTTTGGGCGGAATATTATAAAAACCAACCAAAGGACTATGAAAAACAAGACGCGTATCATCAGGATCAAATGGTAGTATTAAATTCCAAATTTATGTCCTTTTTTAAATTGTTAAAGAACAAATTTAGTGGTGGCAAATATGAAAAAATGATACTTAAAGAGTGCGATAGTTACAGAGATTATTTGCAATAATTGTATTCAGCACACCTGATATGAATCTCAAAACTTATGACTAAAATCTGTATCAAGGATTTTTCTAAGTAAGTGTGTATATACATATGGCAGAAATTTATCTATTCATTATTTTTGGGGAAGTATTTTTAAGACCTGAAATATTTTTCTTATGTTTGAGCTATAATCTTTTAAAGATGATGTTAAAATATTCTAATTTTATTGTGTTAAACATCCATTGGTGTTTGTTGATGTTTTTGGGTTGCGAACTCATTGGGCAAAAAAAACCCGACGCATTTATTATTCCGGCACCTGCAATAATAGTATATACAGAAGAATTAAGTAAGCTGGATAATATTACTTTTGCGTATGATTCTATTTTATATACAGCCTATACAGAAGTACTTTTTGAAAATATGAGTAAGCATTTGCCTGTGCATAAAATATCAGTAGCTTCAGGTAGAAATCTTGAAATAAATGTGGCATCAAGTATGGCGCCTGAATCATATGAACTTCATATTTATGATGATAAAATAATTATTTCGGCTGCAGATAAAGCTGGTATTCAATATGCATTAACCAGCCTAGAGCAGGTAGTTCGGTTTAATAAGGGTAAACTTCCTATAATTGACATCAAAGATTCACCAAAATTCAGATACAGAGGTTTGCATCTGGATGTAGCGAGACATTTTTTTTCAAAAGATGATGTTAAAAAATATCTGGACTACATGGCGTATTATAAATTCAATAACTTTCACTGGCACCTTACAGACGATCAGGGATGGCGAATAGAAATAAAAAAATATCCAAAACTTCAGGAAATAGCCGCTTACCGCGATGAAACTTTGATAGGTCATTATAGCGATCAACCACATCAGTTTGACAAAACAAAATATGGCGGTTTTTATACACAGGAAGATGTCAAAGAAATAGTCTCTTATGCTGCAGCCCGCAATATAAATGTTATACCTGAAATCGAAATGCCAGGTCATGCTCAAGCTGCACTGGCCGCATATCCGGAGCTAGGTTGTGAAGACGAAAAATATGAGGTAGCCACAAAATGGGGCATATTTGAAGATGTATTTTGTCCGACGGAAGGGACATTTGTGTTTCTCGAAGATGTTATCGATGAAGTGATCACACTTTTTCCAGGCAAATATATACACATAGGCGGTGATGAATGCCCAAAAGATGCCTGGAAACGAAGTGCTTTCTGTCAGGAATTCATCAAAAAAAACAAGCTGAAAGATGAACATGAACTTCAAAGCTACTTCATCACACGTATGGAAAAATACATCAATGCTAAAGGCAAACAAATCATTGGTTGGGACGAAATTTTGGAAGGTGGATTAGCACCTAACGCTACTGTCATGTCATGGCGTGGAATTGAAGGTGGATTGGCTGCCGCACGACAAAATCACGATGTCATCATGACTCCGGGGACTCACTGTTATTTTGATCATTATCAGTCTGAAGGAGTTGACGAACCTATTGCCATAGGCGGATACACAAGTGTAGAAAAAGTTTACCATTGGGAACCTATACCTGACGAATTAGAAGCAAGTAAGAGAAAATACATCTTAGGTGGACAAGCCAATGTATGGTCAGAATACATACACAAATTTAGAAATGTTGAATACATGGCATTTGCTAGAGGTATAGCGATGTCAGAAGCGCTATGGAGCAAAGAAAAAAACTATGCTACATTTATACCAAGATATGAAACCCATAATGATTGGTGGAAAAAGAATGGTGTCAATATCGCAAACCACTTGTATGAATTGAAACCTAAAATATCTGCGGGTGAAGGAAAAGGTGTGTCGGTAAGCTTTGAATTGCCAGAAGGTACAAGCATCGTTTATACTTCAGATAAAAATGAAAATTCAGTCACCACAAAAGATAAAATATCCATTACTGTATCTGATAAGTACACTTTTGCTGCATTCAAAGATGATAAAACTGGCCAGTCAAAATCTATTGTTTTTGATTTGCACAAAGCTACGAATGCTCGCTTAACCCTTGAGTCGCCACCAAGTCCAAAATATCCTGGTAATGGTCCAAGCAGTATTGTGAATGGCGTAATGGGAAGCGACAAGAAATATGGTGGCACGGAATGGTTGGGTTTTAATGGTAAAAATTGTACCGGCGAACTTGATTTTGGTAAAGAAATAGTGGCCAATGAAATACAATTCAGATTTTTTAAAGGAGAAGGTCAGTGGATCTATCTGCCTCAAAAGGTAGAAATTTATACGTCAGAGGATGGGAAGACATTTAAATCCGTTCAAATCAGGAAAAACATTACTTCAGGAAATAAAATAAGCACCGTCAGCATAGCATTGGATAAAATCAAAACCAGATATTTAAAATTTGACATCACTAATTTTGGCAAGATACCGGAAGGAGCGCAAGGTTCGGGTCACAAAGCCTGGCTTTTTGTGGATGAAGTGGTGGTAAGATAAACTAAAATACTACAAATACCAAACCTTACCATCTGCCATTTCTTCCTGAATCTTTTCGTCAAATGTCACTTTTGAACCTGTCTGTACGGCTTCATTGGTCATGATGGTCGCTATGGAGTGATAATATCCTACATCAACTGGCGCATTGGTCTGCTTACGATTAAGCATACATTCCATGAAATTGCGCATATGATTGCTCGTCAGAATATCTGCTCCTGTATTGGCTGAGGCAATTACTTTATCAGATTTATCAACCAACTTCATCTCCATTAAAAGATTGGGTTTCACGTTCATGGCTTTTGCGTGATTTTCATCGAGTCCGCCTTTGGCTGATACAGTATTTGTGATTAGATTTAATTCGCCACCATTGGAATAATAAATTTCAGAAGGATTTTCATCCCCATTGTGCATTCGCTAGCCAAATGTCACCTGAAAACCCGATGTTTTATCATCCGTAGGACCATAATCAAAAACAGCTGTTGTAGTATGTCAATTGCTACGTCCGTTTTTCCACCTATAGAAGCCTCCATTGGCTACGACACTGCGTGGATGCTTCAGACCGCTGAATCAATGTACGGTACCTTTCTGATGGCTCATCCACTGACCTGGCATTCCAGATAAGTAAGGCCAAAACAGTCGATATTCCAAAAAATACTTGGCATCCCATGCTTCATATGGACGATTCATCAGGAATCGGTTCCAGTCCACATCTTTTTCGAAGCATTGTGCAACCAAAGCTGGTCGTCGCCATCTAGATTTTTTAAAAAGTGGCAAAAATGAATAAATTTTCGGAAAACGAAACGAGTAATTGCTAACAGTTTTATCCTTTTTGGCAGTTAAAAAGAACAATAATTGTACATTTTATGTCACTCAAATTAGATCAGATTGGACTTTATTAGAAAACTGTGAAAGTTTCTGTTGAGTAAAATAATAAATTCTAAAATTTTTGGATGGAGAAGGCATCTCGGAATTTTGTTAAAACATAAATTTGAGCCAATAAGAATTTGGACGATTGTTACCTAAATATATTTCTCAAATTTTTTTTTTTGAATATTTTGCACAGGGAAGTTAAAACATAGCAAATTTATTTTTCAATTTAGCCAATAGATAATAATCCTTGGGTTAAATATAGTTTAGCCCAATAACATTAGATTCGGAATATTTTCCGTTTACCGAACATTGTAATTCATCAAATATTAAATATTCTCTTGCGCTTCGACGATCTCTAAAGCTGCGTTGACATCGGATTCATGCACTTTGATTTCTACATTTTCAGTAGGTAACATGCTATGCATTTCTTCAAATCTAAATACGCGGATTCCTGCATTATGTAATACAGAAATCATCAATTCGCCTACGATATGATCATGATATGTACGGATGGTAACAAAATTATCGGTATTCATATAAATGTTATTTTGAAACTAAAACAAAATTTCCAACTATGATAGTTCCCCAAGAGCTAACTTATTAGTTTATTTACGAAAAAAGATTTAATTTTATCCTTAAATATATTAAAGATATGTCATTTTTCAACCAACTAAATTTGTCAGGTAGGTTTATTGAAATCATAAAGCGGTTTCCTGTGGTTATTTTTTTTGCAGTAATTACGACATTCACATTGATTTGGTTGATTGATACGAATACAAACGGTGATATAATCAGGTGGCCAATTTGCGGTTTTATTGGTTTTCTCGCCATGCTCAACTGGTCCCTGATAAAAGAAGCTTACAAACTTTCACGGAGTATTTACTGGATAGGAGTGGGTGTAATTATAACTGCACTTGGAGTCTATTATTTTATGATTCCCTCAAACTTTGATGAAAAAATCTCTTGTTTTTGGTATTTTACCATTGGATTGAGTATGATACTTCATTTTTTAATCTCGATCTTACCATTTTTTAAAACAAGAAATAATGCAGTTTTTACTGCCTACAATATACATATATTTATATCGTGGATGCAATCGGCATTATACAGTATTATATTTTATACGGCCCTGAGTCTGGCTATTTTGGCGCTGGATAACTTATTTGATATAAAACTTGACGGTATCATATATTTTAAGCTTTTTATACTTGTTACAGGATTATTACAGACCACATTCTTTTTATCTGAGGTACCTGATGATTTTTATGCTGAGGAAGTTCCCGCACAAAAATCTATATTTAAAATATTAACTTCCTATGTTTTTATACCAATTTGTATCATATATGGACTGATCCTGTATGCTTATGTGTTAAGGGTATCGATGACAGACAAACCGATGGTGGACTGGACGTATGTGATGGTCTTATGGTACTTTGTAGTAGGTGTATCTTCATGGTTGTTTTCAGGATATTATGATAATGCCGCAGATAATACATTGATGTCAAAATTTAGAAAATTATTTTTTCCATTTTCGATATTGCCCGTGATTCTGCTTTTTTTATCCTTGTATAAAAATATTTCTGTTTATGGAATAAAAGAAGAATACTACTTGAGTGGAGCAGTTGCAATCTTTATAGCGTTAACCACCATCTATATGATTGTATCAAAAATAAAAGATAAAAGGATTTTACCTGTGTTATTAATATTACTTTCATTGGTTACATTTATGGGTGGTTCGTTTTCCATTTGTAATGTCCCTATTATCAATCAACAAAAAAAATTGATCACTGACCTTAAAGCATGTGGGATCATATCTAATGGGGTAATTCAGGTGGATACTTCTATGACCTATTCAGATACCAATGGTTTCATATCCAATAAGTTATATTTTTTGGAATCTAGAAATGCACTTGGTTTTCTAAAAGAATATGATAAAAATAATCTGATAAAGCAAGCTGCAGATTCAATTAAAGCTTATCAGCTACAGGAAATATTCAGGTTGGACAGATATACGTCTATTGTAGACCAAAAAGTGTGGAACGTTTATTTTTCTCCAACAACATCTATTGATATTAGTGGGTATGAAAAAATAATTCCAATTAAATATAATGAGGAAATATATGAAACCATGGATTATATTACCATAAATGAAAATGGTCAATTAACCCTGTATATTGATTCTAAAGAAATAGGACAACTGGATGTTAATAATGAAATCTTCGCTATGTCCAATCATCCCGATGGAAGTAATGTCGTAGAAAACAATTTAGGCACAAAAAAAATAAAAATAATCGTTGAAACCGCATCCGGTGAAAATATTAAGGATAAAATATCTGTGACCAGCTTACAAGCCATTGTTTTAATAAAACAAACTGAATAAGTAGAGTAAACATTAAAGTGAGTTTAACTGAAATTAAAATAAAAAATTGTCATATGTGTTTAATGTATAAATTAAGTGCAATCATTAGTATATGTATCTTACTTCCTTCGCTAACTATTGCACAGGACCGCATTACGGGTAGAACTTTTGCCACACGGTCTGAAGTCATTTCTCAGTATGGTATGGCAGCCACATCTCATCCGCTGGCTACGCAGGTAGCTTTGGACATACTTAAAAAAGGCGGTTCAGCCATAGATGCTGCCATAGCGGCCAATGCTTGTCTTGGTTTGATGGAACCCACTGGAAATGGCATAGGAGGTGATCTTTTTGCTATAGTATGGGATGCCAAGACTCAAAAACTCCACGGCCTGAATGCAAGCGGACGTTCTCCAATGAGTCTCACCAAGGAGGAATTATTTATGCAGGGAGTAAAAAGGTTTCCACCTACCGGTCCATTGCCAGTTTCTGTGCCTGGAACTGTCGATGGCTGGGATCAGTTGCATAAAAAATTTGGGCGATTGCCATTTGGTGACTTGCTACAACCAGCCATCAAATATGCAGAAGATGGGTTTCCCGTGACAGAACTTATCGCTTATTATCTTGCGGCAAGTGCAAGGAGCTTATCAAAATTTGAAGGATTTTCTGAAGTGTATATGCCAAACGGTCGTACACCTGTAAAAGGAGAAATATTTAGAAATCCATATCTGGCAAATACTTACCGTAAGATAGCTAAGGGTGGACGAGATGCTTTTTATAAAGGTGACATCGCCAAAACCATAGGAGAATATATGAAAAAGCAAGGTGGATTTCTTTCATATGAAGATCTCGCCATGCATACCAGCGAATGGGTAGATCCTGTTTCGACCAACTACCGCGGATATGATGTGTGGGAATTACCACCAAATGGTCAAGGAATTGCAGCATTACAAATTCTAAATATTTTGGAGCAATATGACATTTCAAAAATGGGTTTTGGATCTTCAGAATATATACACGTTTTTACAGAAGCAAAAAAACTGGCCTTCGAAGATCGGGCAAAGTATTACGCCGATATGGATTTTGTAAAAGTACCGGTCAAAACATTGATTTCAAAAGAATATGCCATAGAAAGAAATAAACTTATCAATCTCAACAGAGCTGCAAGAAGTTATGACCCGGGAGATCTTAAAGCACAGGAAACGATTTATCTTACGGTAGCAGACAAAGAAGGAAATATGATATCTTTGATTCAGAGCAATTACAGAGGTATGGGTTCGGGCATGACGCCGACTGGGCTTGGATTTGTATTGCAGGATCGTGGTGAGTTATTTTCACTTGAGCCAGGCCACAATAATGAGTATCAACCTGGCAAAAGACCATTTCATACCATCATTCCATGTTTTATTACCAAAGATGGCAAACCTTGGGTTAGTTTTGGTGTAATGGGCGGGGCAATGCAACCACAGGGACATGCTCAGATTGTCGTAAATTTGATTGATTTTGGAATGCAGCTCCAAGAAGCAGGCGATGCCCCAAGAATACAGCATGAAGGCAGTTCTGAGCCTACAGGTGAAAAAATGACCAATGGAGGTGATCTTTATCTTGAGTCCGGATTTGATTATGAAACCATCAGAAAACTGGTCATGATGGGGCACAAAGTGAGCTATAATATTGGAGGATATGGTGGCTATCAGGCGATTATGTGGGATGAAAAAAATAAGGTCTATTACGGCGCGAGCGAGAGCAGGAAGGATGGACAGGCCGCTGGTTATTGAACTCATGACGTACGGAATACATTTGTATTAATTTGAGAGAATCATTTTTATTCAGCCAAAAAGAATGATAACCTGACTTTATTCTTTTTTGACAAATCATTTTTTTCATTCGACAAATAATCTGTTAAAGTGCTGATTTCTGGAGTCAGAGCGATTAAGAACTGATAAATTGATAAAGCTTTTTATCTTTACGGGATGAGTCCAATTCTTTTAGTTTTATGGTTATTAACTGGCATTATCTTTATCTATTGGGTTTGGTTTTATTTGTCATTTAAACACATAATAGAACTTAATAATGAAAGGGCCATCAACAATCCTGATATAACCATTATCATTTGTTATAAAAACGCCGGTGAGCAAATTCACAAAACAATACAAGCTATTCTCGGGCAGGATTATGGTAATTTCGAAGTCATAGTCATTGATGATTTCAGTACAGATAATGGCCCTAATTCACTAAAGTTAATAGATGATCGTCGACTCAGATTATTGAAGGCAAGAATTAACAAGCTTGGGAAAAAAGCAGCTTTAACTGAAGCCATACAAGTAGCAAAAAATGAAATATTACTATTTACAGATGCTGATTGTGTACCAGCGAGCGCTGAATGGGTGTCATCTATGGTCAAAAAAATGGTAGAAAAAGAAGGTGTTGACATAGTGCTTGGGTATGGACCAATGAATAGAAGAAAGGATTGGCTGAACCGATTTTCAAGGTTTGAAACCGTTTTTACAGCCATGCAATACTTTTCGTACGCTATCTCAGGTATGACTTATATGGGAGTAGGAAGGAATCTAATGTATCGAAAATCATTGTTTGAAAGAGTGCATGGATTTGAAAGGCACCAACATTTGGCATCAGGTGATGATGACTTACTGATATCCGATGGTTCAAAAGAAGACAATGTAACGATTTGTCTGAATGATACATCGTTTATGTATTCAAATACCAAAACAACATTATTTGAATTTTTAAATCAGAAAAGCAGACATATTTCCACATCTAGTCGGTATTCCACTTTACACAAACTATTATTGGGAGTATTTGCATTGAGTCAAATCGGTTTTTATATCACCATCTTATTGTCAATAAGTTTTGGTTGGGTATCATGGCAGGCTTTACTAATTGTAACTCTGTTGAAATGGAGTTTTCAGATGATCTTACAAAACCACATTTTTAAAAAACTGGAGGGATCTGACTTAAATAGATGGTTTCCATTATTGGATATTCTTCTGGTAGTTTACTATTTGGTATTGCCGGTGTATGGTATTTTAAGGAAAAAAGAATGGTAATTAAAATATGCTGTTAGCTTACTAATATTTCAAAACCATTTTAAAATTTGTCCGTTGACGTTTAATTTTTATGCGAAAGATAATTTATTTTAGTATCTTTATCTTCAAGCAATTTAATTCGTACAAATTAAATTCGGATCTCTTTTACAACTTTCATCAAATACACAAAACGGTTCGTCTTTGTATTCGTGCAATAAATAATCGGTATAAAAGTTGTATATTGAAAAATTATTATTATTTTTATTCGAAATATTTAAATCAAGTCAATCAATATTATCTCGCATATATTTTCTACAAAAATAAAATAAATGAAATACCCGGTTATTCAAAATTATATTAATGGTAAGTGGGTGGATGCTTCCACTTCAAAAACAATGGATGTCATTTCTCCATTGGATGGAAATCTCCTGTCCACCGTCCCAATGTCATCTGCTGCTGATTTGGAAAAGGCTGTAATGGCAGCACAGGCGGCTTTTCCTTCCTGGAGTAAAACTCCCATAAAAGAACGGGTTCAGGTTTTCTTTAGATACAAATATCTGCTTGAAAAACATCTTAAAGAACTGGCCGATTTATGTAGCGAAGAAAACGGAAAAACCTATAGTGAATCCGTAGCAGAGATAGAAAAATGCATCGAATTGACTGAATTTGCAACATCTCTGCCCCAACTGATCACCGGAGAAATACTGGAAGTAAGTAGAGGAGTTGAATGCAGAACAGAGCATATTCCTTTGGGTGTAGTGGCATCCATAGTACCCTTCAATTTCCCGTCCATGGTGCCCAACTGGACCATTCCAAATGCACTTGCTCTCGGAAATTGTATGATCATGAAACCCTCTGAAAAGGTGCCGTTAAGTTGTGGCCGTCTGGCTGAGATATTAAAAGAAGCCGGATTGCCGGATGGTGTTTTCAATATTGTGCATGGTGATGTAGAGATTGTGGAAGCGATCTGTGACCATCCAAAAATTGAGGCAGTTTCATTTGTAGGTTCTACCAAAGTAGCAAAAATAGTATATCAACGCGCTACTCACCATTATAAAAGATGTCTGGCACTCGGTGGCGCAAAAAATCACCTGATGGTACTGCCGGATGCCATATCTGATATGACTGCACAAAATGTAGCAGCATCAATGTCTGGTTGCGCAGGTCAGCGATGTATGGCAGCTTCAGCGATGATAGGCGTAGGAAATATAGACCATATCGTAGCCAAAATATGTGATGAAGCAAGAAAAATCGTACCGGGAGTAAATCTGGGAGCGGTGATTAATAAAGCATCTCAGGAGCGAATAGAGCAATATATAACGGATGCTGAAAGAGACGGTGCAAAAATTTTGGTGGATGGTCGGAGTACTAAGGTGTCGGGCAAAGAAAAAGGAACGTATGTAGGGCCTACAGTCATCGATTTTGTCACGCCTGATATGAGTGTTGCCAAAGAAGAAATATTCGGCCCCGTGATATCCATTATGCGAACAAAAACGGTAGATGAAGCTTTAGCAATAGAAAATGCAAATCCATACGGAAATGCAGCCAGTGTGTTTACCCAAAATGGCAGTATGGCAAGATACATCATGGACCGCGCGAGTGCCGGCATGATCGGGGTAAATGTCGGTGTGCCTGTGCCAAGAGAGCCATTTAGTTTTGGCGGATGGAATGAAAGTAAATTTGGCGTGGGTGACATCACAGGAAAGAGTTCGATTGAATTCTGGACAAAACTTAAAAAAAGCACCATCAAATGGAATGCGGAAGCAGGCGTAAACTGGATGAGTTAAATTGAGTTACAAACGATCTGAACAACCGAACAATCTGAGCGACGTATGATTTGATGTGTTTGCCTATTATATGTTGACGAAAAATAATCACCATAATAACCCAATTTTCAAATTTTCAAATTATAAAATTAACTCAACAACTCAACAACTCAACAACTTAACAACTTAGCAACTCAACAACTTAACAACTCAACAACTCAACAACTCAACAACTTAGCAACTCAGCAACTCAACAACTTACCAACTCAACAACTCAACAACTCAACAACTCAACAACTCAACAACTTAACAACTTAGCAACTCAACAAGTATTTAGCAAAAATAAAAAAACAGATGGATGCAAATATAATGACAGAAACAGCTCAGATCCTTCAAAATAATTTTGATTACACATTATTTTCCTGGAGCAAACAGAAAGGCATTTCGCCATTAGTTATAGAAAGAGCGGAAGGAGTATATCTTTATGATTATGACGGAAACCGGATCATTGATTTCAGCAGTGGATTGATGAATGTCAATATCGGTCATGGCAATCAGCGCGTAACGGATGCTGTGGTCAAACAAATGCAACAGGTAGCCTATGTATCACCATCCTGTGTGACTAAAGTTCGTGGCGATTTGGGCAAAAAACTGGCTGAAATTTGTCCGGGAGACCTGAACAAAGCTTTCTATACACTATGCGGAGCCACTTCAATTGAGAATGCAATCAAAGTCGCCCGATTGTATACGGGGAAACATAAAATTCTTACCAGATATCAATCTTATCACGGATCAAGCAACGGTGCGATGACCGCCAGTGGTGATCCTAGAAAACTTCCAGTAGACAGCCAGCAGGCACCAAATTTTGTACACTTTGATTTACCTATAGCCTATCGATGGGAGTATGGCGCTGATAATTTTCTGAAGGAACAAGTGGCCAATCTGGAAAGAGTCATTGCCTATGAAGGACCCAATAACATAGCGGCTATTTTGCTGGAAGGTGAAAGTGGTTCATCAGGCTGTCTGAAATATCCGGTTGGATATCTGAAAGCTGTGCGCACCCTTTGTGACATGCATGGCATACTTCTTATCATGGACGAAGTGATGAGTGGTTTCGGCAGAACCGGCAAATGGTTTGGATTCCAGCATCATGACATTATTCCTGACATGATTTGTATGGCGAAAGGACTGACATGCGGTTATCTGCCATTTGGTTGCCTTATGCTTACAGATAGAATTGCTGCCAAATTTGATGATGTGGTTTTGGCCATTGGCCTTACCTACTCAGCTCATCCTGTGGCTTGTGCAGCAGCTTTAGAAACTATCAGAATATATGAAGATGATGGGTTGATAGAAAATGCAGTTGCTATGGGCAATTATCTTGACAGCAGAATTGAAGACCTTAAAAAAATACACCCTTCGATCGGAGATTGGAGAAACACCGGTTTACTGGGTTGTATTGAGCTGGTGAAAAGCAAAGTAACCAAGGAACCTATGGCACCATATAATGCAAAACCTGATGAAATGGTGATCATGAATAAAGTAGCCGCCAAAATAAAAGCGCTTGGAATGTATACTTTTGTACGTTGGTCATATATATTTATTGCACCACCGTTGATAGTAACCAAAGCTCAAATTGATGAAGGACTGGATATCATCAGTGAAGCACTTTATATCGCTGATGAAGCAGTCTCAGATTAATGATAAAGCAAAAACAGATGTCCGAAAACCTGAATACCACCAATGTTGACCTATATAATGAAGATCTGGCCCCTGTCCTTCAGAGCGAGAGAAGCTGGACAACGTGGAATTATGCAGCGCTTTGGATTGGGATGAGCCTTTGTATTCCGACTTATATGCTTTCGAGTTCTTTGATCGATGGTGGTATGAATTGGTGGCAGGCTATCCTTACTATATTTTTGGGCAATTCGATTGTATTAATTCCCATGATACTGAACGGTCACGCGGGGGCTAAGTATGGTATACCTTTCCCCGTATTTGCGAGATCCAGTTTTGGTACGAAAGGGGCAAATATTCCGGCACTATTGCGGGCTATTGTGGCTTGTGGCTGGTTTGGTATACAAACATGGATAGGCGGTTTTGCCATATTTCAGATGATGCGTCTCTGGATTCCGGCTTTGGAAACATTGCCACAAGTTTTCCCGGATTCATGGAGTTTGCAGACCGGTCCGGCAATTTGTTTTTTATTATTTTGGTTACTAAATATGTATGTAGTTTATCTGGGAGTGGACAGCATTCGAAAACTTTTGATTTTCAAAGCAATTTTCCTGCCTGTGGCTGCGCTGGCTCTTCTGGCATGGGCAATTCTTGCTGCCAAAGGATTGGGTCCGATATTGGCCACTCCATCAAAATTTTCAAATAAAGCTGAATTTTTTGCCTTCTTTTTTCCTGCTCTTACAGGTATGGTTGGTTTTTGGGCCACACTTTCACTCAACATCCCCGACTTCACCCGTTATGCCGTATCTCAGGACGCACAAATAAAAGGTCAGATTTTCGGACTGCCCACTTCTATGACACTTTTTGCTTTTGTCGGAGTGGTCGTTACTTCGGCTACAACGATTGTATTTGGCACCACGATATGGGATCCGGTTATTCTAGCTGGGAAATTTGATAGTAAAATGTTGGTCAGTTTTGCCATGATTGCAGTGGCCATATCCACACTTGCTACCAATATTGCGGCAAATATTGTCAGTCCAGCCAATGATTTTGCCAACCTTATGCCTTCCAAAATAGATTTCAGAAAAGGAGGGTACATTACAGGACTGATAGGAATGATGATTTTTCCTTGGAAATTAATTGCTGATCCCTCTGGTTATATTTTCACCTGGCTGGTCGGTTATTCGAGCTTGCTTGGACCTGTAGGTGGCATTATGATCGTGGATTATTATTTTATCAGAAAACAGACACTGATTCTGAATGATTTATATGATAGCGGAGGTATCTATAGTTTTACCAAAGGATTTAATCCATCAGCCATTGCTGCCCTTATCATTGGAATAATACCCAATATACCTGGTTTTTTAATGACAATAGGGATGATAAGTAAAGATCTGTTTCCGTATTGGGTGACCGGATTATATCATTATGCATGGTTTGTTGGGTTTGGTTTAAGTGGTTGGATATATTGGCTATTAATGAAGAATAAAAAGTAAAATTACCATGAGCATCTTAATTAAAAACGGAAGGATAATAACAGCAACTGATGATTACATCGCTGATATTTATATAGAAGGAGAAACTATTCAGGTCATTGGACAGCACCTTAATATGGCAGCTGATCAGGTAATAGATGCATCGGAGTCATTGGTTATGCCCGGAGGTATCGATCCGCATGTACACCTGGACATGCCTTTTATGGGAACATTCAGTAGTGACAATTATGAAACTGGCACCCGTGCAGCTTTATTTGGAGGTACGACCACGGTAATAGATTTCATATTACAAACCCAGGGAAAAAGTTTGCAATCGGCACTACATGAATGGAAAGGAAGAAGTGATAATAATGCTGTGGGTGATTACAGTTTTCATATGGCAGTGACAGATTTTAATGAAGATACTAAAAAAGAAATCCAGCATTTCATAGAAGAAGAAGGCATCACATCTTTTAAAACTTTTATGGCGTATAAAGGTGCACTGATGATAGACGACCGCCAAATGATAGGTCTGATGAATGAAGTAAAAAAGCATGGTGGACTGATCAATGTACATGCTACTAATGGTGACATGATTGATTTCCTGATTGCAAAACATAGGACGGAAGGAAAACTGGAGCCTTTGTACCACTATTTATCACAGCCGGAAGTGACTGAAGCAGAAGCCAGTGGAAGATTTGTTGATATGGCCAATTATACAGGATGTCCCGGCTACATAGTACATTTGACCTGTGAAGGAGCCTTGAATGCTGTCAGAAATGCTACTAAAAGAAATCAAAATGTTTTTGTTGAAACCTGTATACAATATTTGATTCTGGACGCATCTTTATATGAAAATAATTTTGAAGGTGCCAAATGGGTCATGAGTCCCCCATTGAGAGAAAAAAAGGATCAGGCTACGTTATGGGCAGGCATTAATCAGGGATTGGTGAATGTAGTGGCAACTGACCATTGTCCATTTAAGTGGCAACAAAAATTAATGGGTAAGGACGATTTTTCTAAAATCCCGAATGGTCATCCCGCAATCGAAAATAGAATGGAATTACTATTTAGTGAAGGGGTAAATAAAGGAAAAATTTCTTTAAATAAATATGTAGAAGTGGCCAGTACCAATGCGGCAAAAATATTTGGTATGTTCCCTAAAAAAGGCACCATAGCTGTAGGTAGCGATGCAGACATTCTTATTCTTGATCCTAACGAAATCCACACACTTTCGGTGAATACCCACCATATGAATGTAGATTATAGCGGGTATGAAGGATGGGAAGTCAAAGGTAAAGTGAAAACAGTTTTATTGCGTGGAAAAATTGCCATTGATAATAATGAATGTAAGCTTTCCAAAGGATACGGACAATTTGTAAAAAGAAATAAAGTAGAAGGAAAAATATAAATATTACTTTGCACTAAAATCCAAAAACATTAATTTAATAAAATATGTCAAGAATAATTAAATCAGGACTCATCCAACTTAGTCTGGCAAAAACAGAAGGAGAAGGAACCATAGATGAAATCAAAGAAGCTATGGTCCAGAAACATATTCCATATATTGAAGAAGCAGGACGACAAGGCGTACAAATCCTTTGTTTTCAGGAGATTTTCAATACACCTTATTTCTGCCCGGGCCAGGACAGTGCGTGGTATGCTTCGGCAGAGTCAGTACCTGGTCCGACTACTGAACGTATGCAGGTATACGCCAAAAAATATCAAATGGTTATGATTGTTCCAGTGTACGAAAAAGAACAAACTGGCGTATATTATAATACAGCAGCAATTATTGACGCCGATGGAACATATCTCGGCAAATACCGTAAAAACCACATTCCACAAACGGGTGGATTTTGGGAAAAATTTTTCTTCAAACCAGGTAATTTGGGTTATCCGGTATTTCAAACCAAATATGCTAAAATAGGCATTTATATCTGTTATGATCGTCATTTTCCTGAAGGAGCAAGATGTCTTGGTTTGAATGGTGCGGAGATCGTATACAATCCATCTGCTACCACTGTTGGACAATCTCAATATATCTGGAAGCTGGAGCAGCCTGCACATGCCGTGGCCAATGCGTATTTTATGGGATGTATCAATAGGGTAGGCATCGAAAAGCCATGGAATTTAGGTCACTTTTATGGTACATCCTATTTTGTTAATCCGCTGGGTCAAATTATTGCTTGTGCATCCGAAGATAAAGACGAATTGCTGGTCACTGAGTTGGATTTGGACCTCATTACAGAAGTAAGAAGTAAATGGCAGTTTTACAGAGATCGAAGACCTGAGTCATATGATGAAATTGTAGCACCGTAAACCTTTTGGCTTTACCATTTATAAAAGTCTAAAACCCCAGATATATGGCTCTAAAAAATAATCGATTGGATACTCAGCAATATGAAGAAAATTTTGCTGACATTCATCCGCCCTTTGAGACATCAGAAGCAGCAGCTATTGAAGCCAATCGTTGTCTTTTCTGCTATGATGCGCCATGTATGAAGTCTTGTCCCACATCCATTGATGTACCTAAATTTATCAAACAAATTGCCACACAAAATATAAAGGGATCAGCACATACTATATTATCCTCAAATATTATGGGCGCGGGATGCAGCAAGGTGTGCCCGGTAGAAAAATTGTGCGAAGGAGCCTGCGTGTACAATCTAATGCACGAAAAACCTATCCATATAGCCAAGCTTCAGCGGTATTCGACTGAAAAGGCAATGGAAAATCAATGGCAGCTGTTTAAAAGAAAAGATTCAGTGGGTAAAAAAGTAGCCGTCATAGGTGCAGGTCCTGCCGGATTGAGCTGCGCTCATGTCTTGAGCAGAGAAGGGATAGACGTTACCATTTACGAAAGAGAAAGTAAAGGTGGCGGTTTGATGACCTATGGCATAGCTGCTTATAAAGTTACTCCTCAATTTTGTGAAGATGAAGTCAATTATATCACAGCTATTGGCGGGATTGAAATAAAATACAATCATGAACTGGGCAGAAATATAAGTCTTGACTCCATACAAACTGAATATGATGCCGTCTATCTGGCTTTTGGTGTTGGATTGGCCAGGCAACTGGATATACCGGGCGAAGACCTAGATGGTGTAGTAGATGCTATTTCTTTTATTTATGACCTGCGTTCCAATGATTTGTCATCAATAGTGATAGGGGATAAAGTGGCGGTAGTCGGTATGGGTATGACTGCGATAGATGCAGCAACCCAAGCAAAAAGACTTGGCGCAAAAGAGGTTACTTTGATATACCGAAGGACGCAGGATGAAATGCCTTGCACCGAACACGAACTGAATATTGCCAAACTGGATGGATGTCAGATTGTTTGGTTAGCATCACCCAAAGAAATAGTCGGGTTAGGAGGGAAGGTTAGTCAATTGGTGTGTGATGTCATGAAACTTGATACACCGGATTCAAGCGGCAGAAGAAGTCCTGCCAATACCGGAGAGACCATAACACTGGAAGTAGACATGGTGATAAAAGCAGCGGGACAAATGCCTTATGAATACTTCGTTAAAAGCAATAATTTAAGTGAAAATAAAGGCAAAATAGATATAACGGACAACGCCATTACCAATCTGAAGGGTGTTTTTGCTGGTGGTGATTGTGTAAATGGTGGAAAGGAAGTGGTAGATGCAGTACAGGCAGGCAAAGATGGAGCAGCAGCAATTTTGTCATTTTTACTTTAAAATTTGAATTTTCTAACCCGATAAAATTTAACCATGGCTGATATATCATCCAATTTCCTTGGCATAAAATCTCCTAATCCATTCTGGCTGGCCAGCGCACCACCTACGGATAAAAAAATAAATGTGGTCCGTGCCTTTGAAGCTGGTTGGGGAGGTGTCGTTTGGAAAACCTTAGGTTCTCAGATAAAAAATGTTTCTTCGCGCTACTCATCCGTAAATTATGGGGGTAAGCGCATGATGGGTTTCAATAATATAGAATTGATCAGCGACAGACCGCTGGAAATAAATTTAAGAGAAATCTATGAAGTAGTAAAAATGTATCCCGATCGTGCGATGATAGTCTCTTTGATGGCCGACAATGACAGGAAATCCTGGCACGAACTTATTCAAAAATGTGAAGATGCAGGTGCTATGGGATTTGAACTTAATTTTGGTTGCCCGCATGGCATGACGGAACGGGGCATGGGTGCTTCAGTAGGGCAAGATCCTGAAATCGCCAAGATGGTGGTGGAGTGGGTGATGGAAAAATCCACTATTCCTGTGATTACCAAACTTACACCCAATGTACACTCTGTAGTGCCAACAGCAAAAGCGTCTGTTGAGGGAGGTACCAATGGACTGAGTCTCATCAATACTATACAGAGTGTGACTGGTGTCGATCTGGATACGCTTGTTCCTAATCCATACGTGGCAGGCAAAAGTGTTTTTGGCGGGTATTGTGGTCCGGCTGTCAAACCTATCGCGCTAAAAATGCTAACCACTATAGCACAGGATCCACTTACATCAAGCGTTCCTATATCAGGCATCGGAGGTATCAGCACATGGAAAGATGCGGTAGAATTTATGCTTCTAGGGAGCTCTACGGTTCAGGTTTGTACCGCTGCAATGACCCATGGATTCAGGATTGTGGAAGATCTTTGCGAAGGATTAAATAACTGGATGGACGAAAAAGGATATCGGACTTTGCCGGATTTCATTGGTAAATCGGTAGAAAAAATCACCCATTGGGAAGATTTGGATATCAATTATCATCACATCGCCAAGATCAATCAGGACAAGTGTATTCATTGTGGCTTATGCTACATTGCCTGTGAAGATACTTCTCATCAATCCATTGATATAGAAAGGGGACATCCTTACAACAACTATACTGTAAAAGATGAGGAGTGTGTAGGCTGTAATTTATGTCAACTGGTTTGTCCTGTGGAAGATTGTATAACCATGGAGGAACATAGAGTAGCCCCCGAATATGTCAACTGGAAAGAATGGCAGCGTAAGGGATTGCCATTGAATGATCATTGACAAGCATTATTTCCTGCATTTTATTTTTGTCATCACCAGATTGCCAATTCCCCTGCCTTGGGTAATGCCGTTCTTGATCGCAGGCATAAAATGAATACCGCCATACAATCTGGAAATACAAGCTTCTTCAGCAGCTTGGTTGAAAGAAGTAAATGAACGCTCAGGTATGCCAAATTCAACTTCAGTATTATCCTTGAAGCCAAAATCATTGCCATAAAGTTCGGAAAGCACTGTCGCTGCAGCAGATGATGCCACACTATGCCCACTGGTATATTCGGGAAATGGGGGAGTCTGCAATAATGGTAACCATTCAGGATCAATAAACTCATTGATTACGGTCTCCGGTCTTACTGCATTGCTTCTGTATTTTTCATCCCAACAGGAGATAAAAGCGTCTACCAGCGCTAATGAGACCAAAGCATACGTTTGGACAGATTTTGTGATATCTGCTTTCGCATTTTTACACACCAATCCAACAATGTTGATCCAATGCCCGCCGGGGGATATTTTTTTTGTAGCATGCATGATGTGTCCGGTGACGTTCAATTTATATGGATTGCAATCCCAGAAATTGGCAATTTCTTTTTGCTCATCAGATAGATTTTTTACCCCTTCATAAACTTCAATTGCTTCTTTATAATATTGACTATTTTTATCTGTCATATTGTAAAGAGTAGGTGGCAATGGCTTAAACTGCTGGGCTGAGTCCATTACAAAACTCCTGATTTTATTCCAAGAAGGTTCAATACCGTCCATATAACCCGGAGGTGTTGGTTTCCAGGTGGCAAGATCTTTTTGAAGGCTGTATTTGGGAAATGAGCGGGTTTGCTTGTAATTATCGCCCGCTGACCATTTTAAAATATGAGATGCAAGTGTATCACTAAATGCTATAGTTCGACTATAGACTTCTTCAGGCATTCCAGTATTTTGGTAAAACTTAAGCGCTTTTGCTATCTGAATATTCAAAGTTTCTTCTGAAAATATCAAAGCCTTACCAATCTTTAAGAAAGTGAGTGTTGACGCCATGGGGAAACAATATTCTTTTCCTGATGCAGGCTGTGGCAATTCAGGTAAATGATGTATTTGGCGTGCCAAAGAGATATAAGAAGAATCATTATATCTGGCTGCCTCATATGCTCCAATACTTGAGTAAACATAAATTCTGCTTGCCACTGGCGGAGAAAAAATATCATGGACAATGACATCTGTAAGGGCTTTTACTGAAGCATGAAATATCGCCTGATCGGCAGCTTCCTTTTGAAAATTTGAATTTTCCTTTTTGCAGGCTACCAAAAGGAAACACAAAATGGTAGCAGATAATAATCGAAACATTTGTTTTACTGAATTTGATGTAAAGGTACATTTTGATTCATTTTTTTAATAATAATTTCCCATAGATTAAACCTTACCCTCAAATATTGGTCTTTTAATGTAGATTTTAATGAACAATGATATATCCTGAAGATGAAAATATATTAAATTTGATCATTTCTTATGACAAAAGAAATGAAGGATTCAGGTATTTGGTGGCTAAGTATAAAGAAAAATTATATTGGCATATCCGTAGGATGGTAGAGAATCACGAAGATGCAGATGATGTATTGCAGAATACTTTTCTAAAAGTAGTAAAAAATATTGAAGGTTTTCAGAGGCAGTCCTCATTGTTTACCTGGCTATACAGGATTGCCACCAATGAAAGCATTAACTTTTTAAATGCAAAAAAAAACAAGTATCAAGAAAGCACAGATGTTTCTGCTTTGCAAAATGTTACATCTTATGAAAGTGTAAATGAGACAATAGTCCTGCAATCACTTGCTTCAGCCATTAAAACGCTGCCGGACAAACAAAAATTGGTATTTAATCTGAGATATTACGATGAACTTCCATATCAGGATATTGCAGATATTACAGATACTTCTGTAGGTGCGTTAAAAGCATCTTATCATTTGGCAGTTAAAAAAATTGAAGAACACATAAAAAAGAATGTATGATGAATAGCGATACATACGAAGTAAATAAAGAGCTGAAAGACATTGCCCCAATTCTTGCTGAATTACCAAAAAATAGTGCTTCAGAAGTACCAACAGGGTATTTTCAACTGGTAGAAGAGCAAATCATGCGTCAAATTTTTATCTCAGAAAATGTCCATAAATCTGAGATGCAAGTTCCTGAAGGGTACTTTGAAAAACTTGAATCAGATGTAATTAATGTTGTCAGTAAAAATAATCCAAATAAGTCTTCTGAAGTTAAAATTGTATTGTTTTCAAATGTAAAATTGTTGCAATACGCGGCGGCCGCAGTCCTGATACTGTTTGTTTCGGTTTGGATCGAATTTAATGTGAATAATACTAACGCCATCACAGAAGATACAACTTTGGAAACCAGTGATGCCTATTTTGAGTATCTGGAAGATAATATAGATGAATTTGATATCAATTCATTAGTAGATCATGATCTGATTGAAGAAAGCGATATTACTTTGATCACTTACACAGAAGATGCAGTCACAGATGATAGTCAGTAT
>Ga0105047_10003242_pt1 | contig 28732 bp, 24 predicted proteins | sample MAT04_FD_78384 | JGI IMG/M metagenome (GOLD analysis project Ga0105047, IMG submission 78384) | Freshwater microbial communities from Lake Fryxell liftoff mats and glacier meltwater in Antarctica - MAT-04 (megahit assembly) | ecosystem: Environmental > Aquatic > Freshwater > Ice > Liftoff... | reverse complement strand
CGGCGGCCGGGAATCGCTGCGCATTCAGGTCGGCCGCCAAGCCCACCACGTGTGCCAGCAGGTCGCGTACCCGCCACTGCGGTGCTGCGGGCACGTACACGCGCAACTGTTTGTCGGAGAGAGAGCGAACCGTCGCGATCATCCGAACACGCGTCGCCTCGTAGACGGAACCTGCATCGACGGTTGTGGCCCGGGTGATGTTCATTCCCCAACCATCCGCTGCACGATCGCGCGCAGCATGGCGGGCGAAGTGGCGAAGTTGAGGCGGGCAAAGCCGTGACCTTCGCTGCCGAAGGTCGGGCCTTCGCTCAATCGCACGCCTCGCTCGCGAAACTGCACCGACGGGTCATCACCCCAGCCCAGCGCACGACAGTCCAGCCAGGCCAGATAGGTGGCGGCCGGAGGGGTGTAGCGCACGGTGGGCAGATGCTCGGCCAACAATTCGGACAGCAGGTGTCGCTGAGCATCCAGGTGCCCCAGCACTGCGGCCAGCCACTCGTCACCCTCGCGCCAGGCGGCGTCGGTGGCAGCGGCGCCCATCAGGTTCGTGGCACCGAAAAGGTGGGCGGGCATGGCGGCGATGCGTGACCGCACGGCTGCCGAGCCGAGGTGCATGATCGCGTACCGCAGGCCGGCCAGGTTGAACGCCTTTGACGCGGCGTGGATGGTGACCGTCCGCTCGGGTGCGAACAGGGCCATCGGCTGGTGGTGCAGCGGCGCGTACGTGAGGTCGGCGTGGATCTCGTCGGAGATGATCAGCAGATCGTGCCGCTCGGCAATCGCCGCCAGTTCGGTCAGTTCCTCGAAGGAGAACACGTGGCCGGTCGGGTTCTGCGGGTGGCACAGCAGCAGCACCTTCGCTGGGGTGGCGCGCAGTTGCGCGTCGAGCGCCTCGTGGTCGAACACCCAGCCGGTCGGCGAGTCGGCCCGCATCGCCGGCACGGGCAGCACCACTCGCGCGCTGTTCTCCACGCTGTGCAGGAATGGCGGGTACGAGGGGGTGTGCACCACCACCCGGTCGCCCGGCTGGGTGCACAGGTGCAGCACGATCTGGATGCCCTGCACCACGTCGTTCAGCTCCATCGTGTCGGCCTCAGTGATGTGCCAGCCGTAGCGAGCGGCACAGCGGGCGACGAACGTGTCGGTGGCACCGGAGCCGCCGGTGTAGTGCCGCCAGTCCGGGTAGCCGAGGTCGCCGCCGTCGACGATGCGGTGCAGCGCTTCGGTCACCACCGGCGCGGGCGAGAAGTCCATATCGGCGACCCAAGCGGCAATCGCGTCTGGCGTGCCGTGCCACTTCACACCCGGCTTGGCGCGAAGCCACTCCGGCGACACCGAATCGAAATCGAACAGAGAGGAACTCACGCCAGCGACGTTAGGCCCTCGCTCGGCTCAGGCCCCGACCCACTGCTGAATGCGGCGGATGCCTTCCTCCATATCGGCGTCTGCCATCGCGAAGCTGAACCGCGCGTACCCGGGGGTGCCGAACGCCTCGCCGGGCACGAATGCGACTTTCGCCTCGCCGAGGATGGCATCGGCCAGTTGCAGCGTGGTGGCCGAGACCGTGCCGTTGGGGCCCAACGGCCGACCGAGCAGCGACGAGAAGTTGGGGTAGCAGTAGAACGCTCCCTGCGGCACAATTGCGCTGACGCCAGGGATCTCGTTGATCATCCGGTGCATCGTGACGGCGCGACGCGAGAACGCCTCACGCATCATCGCCACCGCCGACAGGTCGCCCGAGACGGCTTCCAGCGCGGCGACCTGCGCAACGTTGGTGACGTTGGACGTGCTGTGCGACTGGTAGTTGATCGCGGCCTTCATCACATCGGACGGCCCGATCATCCAGCCCACGCGCCAGCCCGTCATCGCGTACGTCTTGGCGACACCGTTGACGATGATGCACTGGTCGGCCAGCTCGGGCACCACGGTGGGCATGCTGACGAACTGGTTGTCGCCGTACACGAGATGCTCGTAGATCTCGTCGGTGAGCACCCACACGCCCTTCTCGACCGCCCAGCGACCGATGGCTTCGACCTCGGCCGGCGAGTAGATGGCACCGCTGGGGTTGTCGGGGCTGACGAAGAGCAGCACCTTGGTGCGCGGCGTGAGGGCCGCATCGAGCTGCTCGACGGTGACCTTGAACCCGCTGGTCTCGTCGGTCTGCACCACCACCGGCACGCCTCCGGCGAGGATGATGGCCTCGGGGTACGTGGTCCAGTACGGCGCCGGGCAGATGACCTCGTCACCCGGGTCGCACAGTGCGGCGAAGGCGGTGAACACGGCGTGCTTGCCACCGTTGGTGACCAGCACCTGGCTGGCCTGGCAGTCGAACCCGCTGTCACGCATGGTCTTGACGGCGATGGCCTCACGCAACGCGGGCAGGCCCGCAGCCGGCGTGTACTTGTGATTCTTCGGGTCGCGGCACGCACGTACGGCCGCCTCGACGATGTTCTCGGGCGTGGGGAAGTCGGGCTCGCCGGCACCGAAACCGATCACGTTCTCGCCCCCGTCGAGCAGCGCCTGGGCCTGCAGCGCCTTCGCCTTGGCGTCGACCGCCAGGGTTGCGGATTCTGCGATGGCAGCGAGACGGGCGGAGGTTCTGGCAACGGGGCGGTTCACGGGAAGCCTTTCGATTGCGACGCGATCTTGCACGACTGCGGCGATTCTACGGGCGCCTCGCGACTGCCCGACCGGAATTGATGCACCAGTCACCAACACACCCTGGATGAGGTTTTCGTTCACGACCTTGGCTGCAGCCCCCCGAGGTGACGAGACTGTAGGGGTGACCGCCGATCCCAGCTCCATCATCATCCCGAGCCCGTTGCTGCCCACCGACGGACGGTTCGGCTGTGGCCCGTCGAAGGTCCGCGCCGAGCAGGTGCTCGCCCTCGCCAAGGCCAACACCAGCCTCCTCGGCACGTCCCATCGCCAGCCGCCGGTGAAGCATCTGGTCGGGGCCATCCGTGAGGGCCTGGTCGAGCTGTTCGGCCTGCGCAAGGGCTGGGAGATGATGCTCGGCAACGGGGGTGCCACCACCTTCTGGGATGCCGCCACCTTCGGCCTCGTTCGCGAGCGCAGCCAGCACTACGTGTTCGGCGAGTTCAGCTCGAAGTTCGCCGAGGATGCCGCCGCCGCACCGCACATCGGCATCCCCGACATCGTGTCGAGCTTGCCCGGCACGCACCCTGCCATCGCATCCGTGCCCGACGACGTCGACGTGGTTGCGCTCACCCACAACGAGACCTCCACCGGCGTCTCGATGCACCTGCGTCGCCCCGAGACCGAGGCGCTCGTCGTCGTCGATGCCACTTCGGCCGCCGGTGGGTTGCCGTGGGTACCCGACGAGGTCGACGTGTACTACTTCTCGCCGCAGAAGTGTTTCGCCGGTGACGGTGGCCTGTGGCTGGCAGCCTGCTCCCCCGCCGCCGTGGAACGGATCCGCGAGATCGGCCACACCGACCGCTGGCGCCCGGCCTCGCTGGACCTGTCCATCGCGCTCGACAACTCGGTCGCCAACCAGACCTACAACACACCGGCGCTGGGCACTCTTGTCCTGCTCCACGAGCAGATCCAGTGGATGCTGGTCAACGGTGGCCTCGACTGGTGCATCGAGCGCACCCGCACTTCGTCCGACGCGCTGTACTCGTGGGCCGACGCCTCGTCGTACGCCAGCCCGTTTGTCGCCGACCCGATGCAGCGCTCGGCTGTCGTCGGCACCATCGATCTCGCCGAGGGCGTCAGCGCGCACGACGTCAACGCCGCGCTGCGAGCCAACCACATCGTCGACACCGAGAGCTACCGCAAGCTCGGCCGCAACCAACTGCGCGTCGGTATGTTCCCGGCGGTCGAGCCCGACGACGTCACCCGCCTCACCGAGTGCGTCGACCACGTCGTCAACGAGTTGGCGGGCAACGCTTGAGCGAGGGCGTGCTCACCACAGCGTTCGACATGCTGTCGCCGCTACACCGGCCGATCATGGTGCTCGCCCTGCGTGGTTTGTTCGACATCGCCGAGGTGGCCACCGACGCGGTCGACACGCTCGCTGCCGATCGCGTCGCGCCGATCGTGGCTTCCATCGACCCCGACCCGTTCTACGACTTCACCCAGGAACGCCCGCAGGTCGAGTTCGACGACGACGACAACCGGCGCGTGCTGTGGCCACAGAACGAGTTCCGCATCGCCCGCTTCCCCGGCGGCGCGCACGATTTGGTGCTGCTCGCCGGTGTGGAGCCGCACCTGCGCTACGCCACGTTCGCCGAGGCGATCATCACCACCGCCCGCGCGCTGGGCTGCGAAATGGTCGTCACGCTCGGCGCGGCCCCCGAGGCCATCCCTCACTCGCGGCCACCGCGGGTGGTCGGCAGCAGCACCAACGACGGCCTGGTGCGCGCACTCGGGCTCTCGCGGCCGCAGTACCAGGGCGTCACCGGTCTGGTCGGCGTGCTGCAGGAACGCCTGGACCGCGCCGGCATCCCCGCCGTGTCGCTGCGCGTCGGCGTGCCCCACTACCTCGGCAACGCCAAACACCCGCAGGCCTCGGCCGCACTGCTGCAACACCTCGAACACGTCCTTGGCATTCCCACCGGGCATGCTGCGTTGGCCCAGGATGCGATGCGATGGCGTTCACTGCACGACGAGGCCGTCGCCGAAGACGACCAGGCCGCGCCGTACGTGATGATGCTGGAGCACGACTACGACCGCCGGATGGAGGCCGCCATGCCCAGTGGCGACGATCTGGCCGCCGAGCTGGAGAAGTTCCTGCGCGACCAGCGCGAAGAGCCCGGGACCGACCCCGGCACGGCTGCCGACGACTGATCAGCCGACGGCAGCGACCGCGTCGAGCTGCTCCTGGGTCACCCCGCAGCGGGTAGCGGCCTCGGTGAGCAGCGCATCCACCTCCGGCGGCCGCGGGGTCTGGGCGATGCCCATCGTCAGCAGTGTCTCCTCCGGGGTGGTGGCCACCAGGTCGTCGGCCGCGCAACGCGCCACGCCCGGGCCGACACCGACACCGGTGAGCGCGTCGTAGAAGACGCCACCAATGAGCCCGGCGGGCCGCTCGGCCGGGCCGGGCGGAAGCGTCGTGTCAGGTGCCAACGAAGTGGTGGGCGCGGCCGTGGTGGACGGCGCGATGGTGGCCGGGGCCTCCGCCGACTCCGTGCGCCGCGGCTGTGCGGCGGCCGGCGCCGTATCGCTGACCGCACCAACCACGAGGATCAGGCCGACCACGGCAGCAGCCGCACCGGCCACCACCGCAACGACGGTGCGGCGGCCCGATGCCTGCGTGTGTCCTTCGGCACCCATCGAGAGCAAACCGCGATGGTCGGCTTCCTTCACCAGCGGCGGTACCACCACCAGCGCGGCGAGGAGGGCCACCGCGATGTTGATGGTGACCACCACACCGAAGTCGCTGAGCAGGGGCAGCGAGGAGAACATCAGCACGGCGAATCCGCCCAGCGTGGTGAGCGCCGAGGTGAAGAACGCGCGGCCGGTGCGCAGTGCGGCGACGCGTGTGCTCTCCTCGGGGTCAAGACCGCGACGGCGTTCTTCCGCGTAGCGATCGACGAGCAGTACCGCGAATTCCGCACATGTGGCCACGACCAGCGGTCCACCGACGGTGGTCAGCGGGCTGAGCGTGATGCCCAGCACCCGCACCAGCACGGCCGAGGTACCCACGGCGAGCAGCACAGGAATCATCGTCAGCAGGCCACGAGCGAGGTCGCGGTAACGCAGCACCACAAAGGCGCCCACGAGCAGGAGGGCGACGATGGTGAGCTCGGCACGGTTGGCGGTGATGTTCTCCAAAAGGCCGACGCCCACGACCGCCAGTCCACCGGGCGTGGTGGTTGCGCCGACCGGCAGCAACGCGCCGTCACCTGGGTCGGCGATCTTCGCGTTGACCGAGTCGAGCACCGCCGAGCGGGTCTCCAGCGAGGACGGCCCGACCTGGAACAGCACCTGGGCCGCGTTGCCGTTGTCGGCCACCATCAGTTGCTTCAGCGTGGCGGGCGCGAAGTTGTACGCCTGCAGCATGTCCAACCCGGTGGGCACCAGTCGCGTGGCACCGGGTACCTCGATCAGCCAGCCGACCGTGGTGGCCAGGCTGGACGCCTGCGCGAGCTCGGGGTTGTCGGCCATCGACTGCTCGATCAGGTCCATCTGGAAGGCGCCCATCTGGTCCGTGAACACACCGTTGGCCTCGTTGTCCGGGGCTGCCGTCACGAACACGCCGAGCGTGCTGGCGAAGCCGGACTCGCGTTCGAGCGTGCGTGCGTTCTTGATGGCCGTGCTGCCTTGGTTGGCCCAGTTGATGGGGTCGCTCTCGATCTTGGAGCCGCCCTCGAGCACAAGGCCCAGCACCGGCAGCATGACGGCGATGGCCACGAGCGGCAATACCGCCCAACGCGGCCCACTGCCCAACTTGCCCACTGTTGCTTCCACCCAGCTCGGCGGGGCCGGCTTCGTTGTCGGCGAACGGCGTTCGCGGGCACCGATGACGGCGATCGGCAGCACGATGCCAGCGACCAGCAGCGCAACAATTCCAAGCGAGAGCAGCACGCCGAAGTCCTGCACCATCGGCACCTTGGAGAGCTTGACGACGAGGAACGCGATGACGGCAGCGAGCGTTGCTGTCAGCAACGGCGGGCCCATGTGGCGCAGTGTCTCGCCGAACGGCCCTGCTGCGTGCTCGACGTTGCGTTCCTCCTCGATGCGGTTCTGCACCTGGATCGCGAACTCGATGCCCAGCCCGATCAGGATCGGCAACCCGGCGATGGTGACAAGAGAAAGCTTTGTGCCGCTGAAGCCGAACGCCCCGAAGCCCCAGGCGACACCGACAGCCATGCCCGCCAACGGCAGCAACCGCCAGCGAACCTTGAAGGCCACGACCAGGATGACGATCATCACCAGCACGGCGATGCCGCCGAGGGTGAGCATGCCGCCCTGCAGGTAGTCGTTGATGTCGGTGAGGAACGTGGGGGTACCGGTGATCGTCACCGACGCGTTGTCGAACGTGCGGCCGTTCAGTGCGTCCTTGACCGCTGCCGAGCCTGCCGACAGATCGTCGAGCGGCGCGTTGCCCACCAGGATGGCAGCGAAGACCGCGTGGTGCGGGTCGGGGATGAATGCCCGCAGCGGCTTGCGGACGATCAGTTGGTCGTTGGCGGGCTCGACGAGCTGGCTGTCGGCGTTGACGCTGAAGCCGATGTTGTCGTAGAGCAGGAACTTCACCCATGCCGGGTTGTCCAACGACTGTTCGCCGGCCGCGCCCAGGCGCAGCGTGGTCAGTGTCGCGTCGGCCTGGCGCAGCGCCTTGCTGGCGTCGCTCGGGTCACGTTCGGTGGCACGACCGACGATCTGCAGCGCGGCGCCTTTACCGATCAGGTCGCCGCTCCACTGCAGCAACGCGACCGGCGACACCACCGAGTGCACGGCCGGGTTGGCGAGCAACGCCGCCTCGGCCTCGTTCATCTGCGCAACGTTGGAGGTGGTGAACAGGTCGACGAGTGTCTTGTCCGGCGGCACCGTGAACAGCACCACCATGCTCTCGCCACCGAACAGGTCCTGGTAGGCACGATTGTCCTTGGCCACCTGCGAGTTGGGGTCGATGTAGCTGTCCTGGCCGGTCTCGAAATCGAGTTGGCCGAGCCCGATCGCCATCACCGCCGTCACCGCCGCGACCGCGGCCAAGGTCACCACCGTCTTGCGACTCAACCACTCACCGATAGAACGCCACCATGTCGACATCACTGAACCCCCAGGTCCTGCCCGTCGCGACTGTAAGCCTGCCGTTCGCTGCGCGGGCAGGGACGTTCGGCCCTGATTCCAGGCGTTGGTCCGCCACCAGACTCGGGGCATGGAGGGCGATGCCGTCACCGAAAGCGGGCCACCGGTCGTACGGCTGGTTGCAGAGCGCCTCCGCGGGCCTGGCATCGTCGCCGTTGCCACCGTCGCCATCGCCGCCACGGGTTACGTCGTGATCGAGGCCTGGGGGTGGTTCGACGCCATCTACATGTCGATCATCACGCTCGGTCAGGTGGGCTACGGCGAGGTGGCCCCGCTGGACACCTCGGGCCGGATCTGGACGATGGCGGTGATCTTCGCCGGGTTCACGATCTACGTGTACTCGGCCGCGACGCTTACCGCGCTGTTCCTGTCAGGCGACGTTCGAAGCGCGCTACGCGCGAGGAGGAGGATCAAGGTGCGCGATCACCTGCACGACCATGTGGTGGTGGCCGGCTTCGGCCGCGTCGGCCGGGCCGCGGTCGACGCCGCCATCCGTAGCGGCCAGCAGTGCGAGGTTATCGACAGCGACGCAACGCTGGAACAGGAGGTCGAGGCCACGGGTGCCGTGTTCCTGCACGGCGACGCGCGCGACGCCACCATCATGCGCGCCGCCGGCGTGGATCGTGCCGCCGCCTTGATCACCAGCCTCGACGACCCATCAAACGCTGTCGTCGCCTTGACGGCGCGGGCGATCGCCCCGTCGCTGCGCATCGTCGCCCGCGTCACCGACGTCACGTGGCGCAATCGCCTGATGCGCGCCGGCGCCTCGTACGTAGTGCCCGTCTACGAGAGCGTTGGCGCCAGCCTGGCGGCCACCGCCCTCGACGCCGAGGTGCTGAGCGTGCTGCCGATCGCCGGCACCGACATGCGGGTGGTGGAGATGGCGGTCGGCGAGCACTCGTTAGCCGTGGGCCAAGGACTACGCGCGTTGATGCATCGGTGCAACGACGTGCACATCCTCGGACTGCGCCGCGAAAGTGGGCTGGAGCGCTGGCACGAGGTCGGCGACGAGTTGCGTGCCGGCGATGTCCTCGCGGTGATGGGTAGCGCCGCCGCGCTGGGACGACTGACCGCGCTGGTGCGCCGCGACTCGAACGAGTGAAACGAGCGCGGCGACCAGGCAGCGAGCGCTTACTCGGCGGCGGCGAAGCCGATTTCGAGATCGGCGAGGATGTCCTCGATGTTCTCCAGGCCGACGCTGAGACGAACCAGGCCGGGGCGCACACCCGTGCTGGCCTGCTCGTCCTCGCTGAGCTGGCTATGGGTAGTGCTCGCCGGGTGGATGACCAGGCTGCGCACATCGCCGATGTTTGCAACGTGACTGTGCAACTGCAGCGCCTCGACGAACTTCTGGCCGGCCTCGCGGGCGGTGCTGCCCTCCGGGGCGACGATGTCGAACGCGAGGATGCTGCCGTAGCCCTTGCCGGCGCCGTACTTCTTGGCCCGCTCGTGCCACGGGCTGGTCTCCAGACCGGCGTACGACACGGCCTCGACCTGTGGGTGCGCGACCAGGAACTTGGCGACCTTGTCAGCGTTCTCGAAGTGGCGCTCCATCCGCAGGCTCAGCGTCTCCAGGCCCTGCAGGATGAGGAACGCGTTGAACGGCGAGATGGCCATGCCCAGGTCGCGCAGCATCTGCACGCGGGCCTTGATGATGTAGGCACCATGGCCCAGGGCCGGGAAGTAGGGCAGGCCGTGGTAGCTGGGGTCCGGCTCGGTCATGTTGGGGAAGCGACCGCTGGCGGCGAAGTCGAAGGTGCCACCATCGATGATGGCGCCGCCGATGCTGGTGCCGTGGCCACCGGCGAACTTGGTGAGGCTGTGCACGATGATGTCGGCGCCCCACTCGAACGGGCGGATCAGGTACGGCGTGGGCACCGTGTTGTCGACGATCAGCGGGATGCCGTTGTCGTGCGCCACCTTGCTGACACCCTCGATGTCGAACACGTCGTTGCGCGGGTTGGCCAACACCTCACCGTAGAACGCCTTCGTGTTGGGGCGGATGGCAGCGGCCCACTGCTCGAGGTCGTGCGGGTCGTCGACGAAGGTGACCTCGATGCCCATCTTCGGCAACGTGTAGTGGAACAGGTTGTAGGTGCCGCCGTAGAGCGACGGGCTGGCGACGATGTGGTCGCCATTCTCCGCGAGCGTGAGGATGGCCAACGTCTCGGCCGCCTGACCCGACGCGACCACGAGTGCACCGGGCAGGCCCACCGCGGTGGTGACGCCACCCTCGAGACTGGAGATGCGCGCTTCCAGCGCGCCCTGGGTGGGGTTCATGATGCGCGTGTAGATGTTGCCGATCTCGGCCAGCGCAAACAGGTTCTGTGCGTGCGCCGCATCGCGGAACTCGAAGCTGGTGGTCTGATAGATGGGCACCGCACGTGCGCCGGTGGTCGGGTCGGGCTCGCCGCCGACGTGGATCTGTCGTGTCTCGAAACCCCAGTTGTCGCTCATGGTCGGGCAGCGTAGCCCTAGATACCTGACTAGACAAGTCGGGATTTGGTGGGGGCGCACACGGTCGGTTCGGTGGGAAATGAGGCCTCGGCGTCGGTGAGGCCGACGCAGCTACAGACTCACGCCGTCCCGCTCGCAGCAATCAGCGTCGCTGCGGCCGCCAACAGCGCGCACCTCGCCCTCGCACCCAAATGCATCGCCCCATCATCTCACGGCTGCGTCACGGCATGGACGGAACCCCGTTCCATGCCGTGACGCAGTCGATTGAAATCGTGTCGAAGGTCAGCCGCCGCTGACGTCGGCAACCTTCTGCTTGCCGGCGCCCAGGAACGGCATCATCGAGCGCAGCTGGCCGCCGACTTCCTCGATCTGGTGCGCTGCACCGGCAGCCTGCATGGCCTTCATGTTCGGCCGGCCGGCTTCGCTCTCGGCGATCCATTCCTTGGCAAACTTGCCGGACTGGATCTCCTTGAGGATCTTCTTCATCTCCAGCTTGGTCTTGGCGTTGACGACGCGGGGACCACGGGTGAGGTCGCCGTACTCGGCGGTGTCAGAGATGCTGTAGCGCATGCCGGCGATGCCTTCCTCGTACATCAGGTCGACGATCAGCTTCACCTCGTGGAGACACTCGAAGTAGGCCATCTCCGGCTGGTAACCGGCTTCCACCAACGTCTCGAAGCCGGCCTGCACCAACGAGGTGACGCCGCCGCAGAGCACTGCCTGCTCACCGAACAGGTCGGTCTCGGTCTCTTCGCTGAACGTGGTCTCGATGACGCCCGCACGCGCGCCACCAATGGCGTCGGCGTACGACAGGGCCAGCGCGTGTGCGCCGCCGGTGGCGTCCTGGTGCACGGCGATGAGCGCCGGCACGCCGCCGCCCTCGGTGTAGGTGCGGCGCACGAGGTGACCCGGCCCCTTGGGGGCGATCATGATCACGTCGACCGTCTTGGGCGGACGGATGCGCTTGAAGCGGATGTTGAAGCCGTGCGCGAACGCGAGGGCCTTGCCCTTGCGCATGTGCGGCTTGATGAACTCTTCGTAGGTGGCCTTCTGCTCGGTGTCGGGCATGGTGAGCATGATCACGTTGGCCCACTTGGCGGCAGCACCGATGTCCATCACCTTGAGACCTGCGGCCTCTGCCTTCGTAGCCGACTTGCTGCCCTCGCGCAGACCGACGACCACGTCGACCCCGGACTCCTTCAGGTTCAGCGCGTGTGCGTGCCCCTGCGAGCCGTAGCCGATGATGGCGACCTTGCGGCTGCGAATGATCGACGGATCTGCGTCCGCCTCGTAGTACATCTTTGCGGCCATGTCAGCCAGCCTTTCCTTGATTGGACTTGTTCGAGACCGCGCGGAGACGGGCCTCACGATCGAGCTTGGGCAACGCCACCCGGCCGGTGCGCTGGAGCTCTACGATGCCATAACCGGCAAGAAGTTCCTCAAAATCGTCGAGTTTCTCCGGATGACCGTCGAGCGAGACGGTGATGGCCTCCACACCGACGGCGAGGATCTTGCCTTCGAAGATGTTGGTCAGCTCCACGACCTGGGCACGATGGTCGCCGGTGGTGCGCACCGTGGCGAGCAGCAGTTCGCGCTCGACGCTGCGGCGCGGGTCGAGTTCGCTGATCTTGACGACCTCGATCAGCTTGAACAACTGCTTGACGATCTGCTCGAGCGTGGTGCCCTCGACATCGACCACGATCGTGATGCGGCTGAAGCCGTCGTCCTCGGCGGGGGCCACGGCCAGGCTGAAGATGTTGAACCCGCGACGGGCGAACAGCCCCGCCACACGGGCCAGCACACCGGGCCGGTTCTGCACCAACACGGACAGGATGTGATGCGTCGTCATGTCGCTCACTTGAGACCTCCACGGTTCGGTTCCTGCCACTCAGGAAGGAGCATGTCGTCGTTGCCGAAACCGGCGGGGACCATCGGGAACACCTTCTCGCGGGCATCGACCCGGAAGTCGATGACGACCGGACGGTCGTCGATGCTGTTGGCCTTCTCGATGGCCGGCGCGACCTCTTCCGGGCTGTCCACGCGAATGCCCACGCAACCCATGGCCTCGGCCCACATCACGAAGTTGGGCACCTCCGGTGAGAGGTAGACCTCGCTGTATCGCTCGTCGTAGAACATCTCCTGCCACTGGCGCACCATGCCGAGGTAGCTGTTGTTGAGGATGGCGACCTTGATCGGGATGCGCTCAACGGCCGCGGTAACCAGTTCCTGCGCGGTCATCTGGAAGCAACCGTCGCCGTCGATGGCCCACACCGTTCGGTCCGGGCGGCCGACCTTGGCGCCGATGGCGGCCGGCACGCTGAAGCCCATCGTGCCCAGGCCACCAGAGTTGACCCAGGTGTAGGGCTCGTTGAACGTCCAGTACTGGCTGCTCCACATCTGGTGCTGGCCGACGCCGCTGACCAGGATGGTGCCCTCGGGCGACAGGTCGCGGAGCTGCTCGAGGCAGAACTGCGGCTTGAGCGCCTCGCCGGGCTCGCTGGGCTCGTAGCTCAGCGGGAACTGCTCGCGCCAGCCGCTGATACGGCTGCGCCATGCGCCGGTGTCGGCCTGGACGATGCCGGTACCGAGCATCTCCTTGATGGCCTTGATGATCTCCTCGATGACCTGCTTGGCGTCGCCGACGATGGGGACGTCGGGGCGGCGGACCTTGCCCTGCTCGGCGGGGTCGATGTCGACGTGGATGATCTTTGCCTCAGGGGCGAACGCAGACACCTTGCCGGTGATGCGGTCATCGAAGCGAGCGCCGAGGTTGATGAGCAGGTCGGCCTTCTGCATGGCGGTGATAGCCGTTGCGTTGCCGTGCATGCCGGGCATGCCCAGGCACAGCGGGTGGTCGTCGGGGAACGCGCCACGGGCCATCAGCGTGGTGACCACGTGGATGTTGGTCAGCTCGGCAAGTTCGCGCAGCGCCTCGGCGGCGCGGGCCTTGAGGATGCCACCACCGGCGTAGAGCACGGGGCGCTCACTGGAGAGGATCAGCTTGGCGGCTTCCTTGACCATGCGCGGGTGGCCCTTGGTGTTGGGGCGGTACCCGGGCAGGCTGGCGATGACCTCTTCGTCGGTCGGCCAGTGCCACTCCATCATGTTGGTGAGGCAGTCCTTGGGGATGTCGATCAGCGTCGGGCCGGGGCGGCCGGTGGTGGCGATGTGGAACGCCTGACGCACGGCCATCGGGATCTCGTCCGCGCTCATCACCAGTTCGTTGTGCTTGGTGCAGCTGCGAGTGATGCCGACTGTGTCGCACTCCTGGAACGCATCGGTGCCGATCGCCGCCGTGGGCACCTGACCGGTGATGCAGACCATCGGGATGGAGTCCATGTAGGCGTCCATCAGCGGGGTGACCATGTTGGTGGCCGCCGGGCCGCTGGTGACCAGCGCCACGCCGGGCCGGCCGGTCACGTGCGCGTAGCCCTCGGCCATGTGGCCGGCACCCTGCTCGTGACGCACGAGGATGTGACGGATGGGCGAGTCGAGCAGCGGGTCGTACGCCGGCAGGATGCAGCCGCCGGGGAGACCGAAGATGGTCTCCACGCCTTCCATTTCCAGTGATCGGATGAGGGCTTGCGCCCCGGTGATCTTCATTGACTTGCTCCCTTTGAAGCTGAACCTGAACGACTGTGCGAACTGTGGCCGAAAAACGAAACAGCCTCCCGAGTGGGAGGCCTTGGACGCACGCGAATATGGAGGCGTGCGTCTACACGATGAGTACTACGACGTTGAGGGTGGGGTCGGCACACATCGCAGCAAGTGTGTCACCCCGATCACCCACTTCGCAACTTGCGACCGGAATTGTCGGCGTCGCGGCACGTATCGAGTTTCGGCCGGCGACAACACTGGTTGCGCGCAAGCGACCGGGAGTGCAACGAAAGTTGTCGCTGGCTTGCAGGAGAAGCCGGAGCTGCGCTACCCGCCGAGCGCGGCGATGAACGGTGCGACCGCCGGGTGCTGCGCGCCGCCATGGCGGGTGACGGCGCTGATCGTGCGGCTCAACAGCGGTTCGGCCATCGCCCGGGCCAGCCGATGCTGGCCGTGCTCGGCCTGGGTGGTGGGCAGCACGGTCCAGCCGAGGCCCAGCCGCACCATCTCCACCAGCACCTCCGGCTGGTGCGATTCCATCTCCACCACCAACGGCGCACCGATGGCACGCAGCCGCCGGTCGATCGCAGTGCGGGTGCGAGAGTCGGCAGGGAACAGCAACCACGGGCCCCACTGCGCCGGCGGCACGTCGGCAGCCACTCCCGGTGGGGCGTACACGGCCAGGTCGTCGCGGAGCAGCGCCGTGCTGTCGAACCGGCCAACACCCTCGGGGTCGACGCAGACGGCGACGTCGAGCTGGCTGCGTTCCAGGCGGTCGAGCAGCTCGCCCGTGGGTGCAACCGTGAAGCCGACATCGAGTGTGGGGTGCGCCCGCCGGAACCTGCCGACCGCGTCGCGGCAGTGGTGCACGGCTGCGATGTCGATCATGCCGACGCGCAACCTGCCCACCTGCCCCGCGCCTACCGATCGCAGCCAGCGGGTGACCTGTTCGAGGTCGGCCAGCACCCGCTCGGCGCACTCGGCGACAGTGGCTGTGTAATCGTGCGGCACTCGCCGACGGCCGTCGGCGGCGAACAGCGGCACCCCCAGGCGTCGTTCCAGCTCGGCGATGCCCTGCGACAGAGCGGACGGGGTGACACCCAACGACGACGCTGCCTCCGCCCAGGTGCGGTGGCGGGTGATGGCCACCAGATAGCCCAGCTGAGCGGTGGAGAGGTTGGGCACCGCACCGTCCTGATCGAGTACGTCCATATTGTGAAGTATTGCTGAACTGAATAGCCGCGTTACATCATCTTGCTTTATGGTCATCCGTATGACCACAAACCCGTCCCCCACCGTCGCGCCGGCCACCGGCCGCCTCGGCGTGCTCACCGTCGGCCTCGGCGCCGTGGCCTCCACCCTCATCGCCGGTGTCGAGCTGGTGAAGCGCGGGCAAGGCCTCCCCATCGGCTCGCTCACCCAGATGGGCACCATCCGCCTCGGCAAGCGCACCGAGGGCCGCAGCCCGCTGGTGAAGGATTTCGTGCCCCTGGCCTCGCTCGACGACATCGTCTGGGGCGCGTGGGACGTGTTCCCCGACGACGCCTACGTCGCAGCGTCGCGCGCCGGAGTGCTGGAAAGCGGCAAGCACCTCGAGGGCATCGCCGAGGCGCTGCGTGAAGTTCGCCCGATGAAGGCGGCGTTCGAGCGCAAATACGCCCGCAACCTCGATGGCGAGCACATCAAGGAGACCTCCTCCAAGCGAGAGATGCTCGACGCCATCCGCGAGGACATCAATACCTTCCGCGAGGAAAAGCAGGTCGACCGCGTCGTCATGATCTGGTGCGCCAGCACCGAGATCTACATCGAAGTCGGCCCGCAGCACGAAACGGTCGAGGCCTTCGAGGCTGCCATCGACGCCAACGACGACATGGTCGCCCCGTCGATGCTCTACGCATACGCCGCGATCCTCGAGGGCGTGCCGTTCAACAACGGTTCGCCCAACCTGGCCGTCGACATGCCGTTCCTGCGTGAGCTGGCCACCGAGCGCAATGTGCCGATCAGCGGTAAGGACTTCAAGACCGGCCAGACGCTGATGAAGACCGTGCTCGCCCCGATGCTCAAGGCTCGCCAGCTGGGCCTGTCGGGTTGGTACAGCACCAACATCCTCGGCAACCGCGACGGCGAAGTGCTCGACGCACCCGAGAACTTCAAGACCAAGGAAGAGTCGAAGCTCGGCGTGCTCGAAGACATCCTCGAGCCGTCGAAAAACCCCGACCTCTACGGCAACGTGTTCCACAAAGTGAGCATCAACTACTACCCACCGCGTGGTGACAACAAGGAGGGCTGGGACAACATCGACATCTTCGGTTGGCTCGGCTACCCGATGCAGATCAAGGTCGACTTCCTCTGCCGCGACTCGATCCTCGCCGCCCCACTCGCGCTCGACCTCGTGCTGTTCAGCGACCTGGCCCAGCGCGCCGGCCTCGGTGGCATCCAGGAATGGCTGAGCTTCTACTACAAGAGCCCGCAGGTGGCCCCCGGTCTGCACGCCGAGCACGACCTGTTCATCCAGCAGACGAAGCTGAAGAACACGCTGCGCTGGATGATGGGCGAAGACCAGATCACCCACCTCGGCCGCGAGTACTACGAAGAGAGCTGAGCCCTACCGCAACGGCCACTCACAGACCCGAGGGGATTCGTGGGTGGCCGTTGTCGCGTCTGGGCTCACGCACTGATGACGCGCTGCACGGCCACATCGTGCGGCTCCATCGGCAGTTCGTCGACGAGTTGCTCGGCGAAGCAGACGCCGGCGTTGGGGGCGACGACCTGCGGCAGGAAGCGGTCGTAGAACCCGCCGCCGTAGCCGAGGCGGTAGCCGACGGTGGTGAACGCAAGCCCTGGCACGAGCACCAGCCCCACCTCGCTGAACGGCAACTCCGGCCCGGTGGGTTCGCTGACGCCGAAGCGACTGGTGGCCATCGGGCCGCTGCCGTCGCACACCACGATGTGGCCGTCCTGGATGCGCGGCAGCAGCAACCGCTTGCCATCGGCGGCCAGACGGGCAAACAGCGGATCGGTGTCGGGCTCGCCCTTGGCGCCGACGAACGCCATCACACTGTCGGCGACGACGTACTGCTCGAGTGCCGCGACGGCCGCCCACAGCTGCACGCTGCGCATCAGATGGTCGTCGACGAGATCGCGCACCATCCGCATCCGACGGCGCAGTGCGGCTTTGTCGACCTCTGCTGCATCCACGCCGCAACAATCGCACATGTGGGACTTGGCCTGCGAACATCTACAGTCGCTGTCATGTCGATCGACCCAATGATGTTCCGCAAGGTGCTGGGACACTTCCCCACCTGCGTCACCATCGTCACCGCTATCAGCCCCGAGGGCGAGCCTGTCGGCCTCACCATCGGCTCGTTCACTTCGGTGTCACTCGACCCGCCGATGGTCGGGTTCCTGCCGCAGGTCAACTCGGAACGATGGGCTGCCATCAACGCCTCGGGCAACTTCGTGGTCAACGAGCTCGGCGCCGACCAGTCGGAGCTGTGTTGGCAGTTCGCGAAGAGCAGCATCGAATACCCCTTCGAAGGTGTGGCCTGGCGGCCCTCACCCATCACCGGTTCGCCCATCATCGAGGGCTCGATCGCATGGATCGATTGCTCGATCGAGGGCATCATCGACGCCGGCGATCACCACTTCGTGCTCGGCAGGGTGCTCGAGCTGCAGCACAGCGAACCGGAGAACGATCCCAACCCGCTGCTGTTCTACCGCGGTCAGCTCGGTCAGTTCCTCCCCCACGACATTGCGCCCAAATGACCGGCCTGCTGCCTGTCTCCTCGCGGCGCATCGCCGTCGCAGCCGGCGTCGACATTGCCTCCATCCTGCTCTTCGTCGTCATCGGGCGCCGCAGCCATGACGAGGGTGGCTCGGTCATCGGCGAAGCACTGAAGGTCGCCGCGCCGTTCCTCATCGCGCTTGCGCTCGGCTGGGTGGTAGCACGGGCGTGGAATGCGCCGACGACCGTGCCCTCGGGCATCGTGATCTGGCTCACCACCATCGTCGCCGGCCTACTGCTGCGCCGCTTCGTGTTCGACGGAGGCAGCGCGATGCCGTTCGTCATCGTCGCCTCGTTGTTCACGCTGCTGTTCCTGGTCGGCTGGCGGTTCGTCGCCGAGTGGCTGGACGGGCACCGCACCACCTTTTGAATCAGGGCATTTCGACCCTACCCCGTGGGGTATCGATGAGCAGACGATGAAAGCCTGAAAGGACGGCTTTCATGACAAAGCGCATCGTAATTCTCGGCGGCGGCACGGGCGGCACACTCACCGCCAATCGGTTGCACCGCCACTTCCGCCACCATCGCATCCACGACGGCTCCGAGGACCACGCGGTGGAGATCGTCGTTGTCGATCAGGACGACCATCACGTGTACCAGCCGGGCCTGCTGTTCGTGCCGTTCGGCTTGTCGCAACCGCAGGAGATCGTGCGGCCCCGCAAGGCGCAACTGCTGAACGGCATCGAGTTCGTCCAGCAGCCGATCGACCGGGTCGAGACCGAACGCGACACCGTCGTGTTGGCCAACGGCCGCGAGCTCGCCTACGACGTGCTGGTGATTGCCACCGGCGTCACCCTGGCACTCGACGAGACCGAGGGGCTCACCGGCCCCGGCTGGAACGAGAAGGTGTTCACGTTCTACGACCTCGCCGGCGCCACAGCGCTGGAGACCGCGCTCGCCGACTTCGAGGGTGGCCGACTGGTCGTCAACGTGGTCGACATGCCGATCAAGTGCCCCGTCGCACCACTCGAGTTCTGCTTCCTGGCTGACTGGTACTTCACCGACCGCGGCATCCGCGAAAAGGTCGAGATCACGTTTGCGACGCCCCTCGATGGCGCGTTCACCAAGCCCGTCGCCGCGGCGGCGCTCGGTTCGCTGCTGGATGAGAAGGGCATTCATCTGGTCACCGAGTTCAACACCGGTGAAGTCGTGATGGACGACGACGGTGCTGCCGGCAAGCTCGTCGGCTTCGACGGCCGCGAGGTGCCGTTCGACCTGGCTGTGGTGATCCCGATGCACAGCGGCGCCGACTACGTCGGTCGCAGCGAAGGCCTCGGCGACGACCTGAACTTCGTGCCCACCGACAAGCGCACGCTGCAGACCTCGGCCAAGACCAACGTGTTCGCCCTCGGCGACGCCACCAACGTGCCCACCTCCAAGGCAGGTTCGGTCACCCATTTCGAAGGCGAGGTGCTGGTCGAGAACATCATCCGCTTCCTCGGCCACAAGGAGCTCGACTCGACGTACGACGGCCACGCCAACTGCTTCATCGAGACCGGCTTCTCCAAGGCACTGCTGATCGATTTCAACTACGACACCGAACCACTGCCCGGACACTTCCCCGCCGCCGTCGGCATGCCGCTGCTCAAGGAGACACGCATGAACCACCTCGGCAAGCTGATGTTCCAGTGGGTCTACTGGCACGCACTACTGCCGGGTCGCGACATCCCCGGCATCGGCGCCGACATGCCGCGGCGCGGCAAGGACCTTCCCAAATCCGTCCCCGATACGCAAGGAGCATCCACATGAGCACCACCACCTTCGCAGGCACCCCTGTCGAGGTCAACGAGGAAGGCTTCTTTCTCGACCCCAATGCCTGGACCAAGGAGATGGCCATCGAGATGGCCACGACCGACGGCATCGACGAGCTCACCGACCAGCACTGGACGGTCATCAACTTCATGCGCAAGGAGTACTTCGAGAAGGGCACCGGCCCCACCGTGCGAGTGCTCGGCAAGGCCTCCGGCGTCTCGGTGAAGGACCTCTATCTGCTCTTCCCGAAGGGCCCCGCCAAGATGGCTGCTCGCATTGCGGGCATCCCGAAGCCGAAAGGTTGCATCTGATCATGAGCTACCGCGCTGAAGGCACTGAGCCGATCACGAAGGTCTCGATCATCATCTCCAAGGGTTCGCTGGAAGGCATCTACCCGGGTCTGATCATGGCCAACGGCGCACGCGCCGAGGGCATGGAGGCCAACCTGTTCTTCACCTTCTTCGGGCTCGACGCCATCCACAAGAAGAGAATCGAGCACATCAAGGTGGCCACGGTTGGCAACCCCGCGATGCACATCCCCACCCTCATCGGCGGGCTGCCCGGCATGAGCGGGCTGGCCACTCACATGATGAGCAAGACGATGGACAAGCTCGACATCCCACCCATCCCCGAGTTCATCGAAATGATCGGCGATACCGGCGCCGGCATGTACGCCTGCAAAGCCTCCGTCGACATGTTCGACATGAAGAAGGAGGACTTCGTCGAGCAGGTCTCCGACATCATCACCGTCGGCGATTTCTACGATCTGGCTGCTGGCGGCCAGATCATCTTCACCTGACGGAGGCCGTCCCTCCGCAGGAGTAGATCGGGCGCGGTTCGTGTAGGTCCTCCCTCACGAACCGCGCCCTTTCGCGTCTGCTCACAGCGTGTTGGTGATGGCGCCGGTCTCGGCACCCTGCACCAGCTTGGCGTACTTGCCGAGCACTCCGGAGGTGTAACGCGGTGCCAGCGGCTGCCATGAGGCGCGGCGGCGGGCGATCTCGTTGTCGTCGACCAGCAGGTCGAGCGAGAACTTGTGCACATCGATGGAGATCTGGTCGCCGTCGTGCACGAACGCGATAGGGCCGGCGTCGGTGGCCTCCGGGGCCACGTGACCGATGCAGAAGCCCCACGTACCGCCACTGAAGCGGCCGTCGGTGATGAGCGCGCAATCGGCACCGCGACCGGCGCCCTTCAACGCACCGGTGATTGCCAGCATCTCGCGCATGCCAGGGCCTCCCTTGGGGCCCTCGTAGCGGATGACGAGCACCGTGCCGGGCAGGATGGAACCGCTGAGAATGGCCGCCATGGCGCCATCCTCACCGTCGAACACGCGGGCGGTGCCGACGAATTGCTTCTGCTCGGCCGACAGGCCGGCAACCTTCACCACCGCACCCCTGGGGGCCAGCGAACCGGTGAGCACGACGATGCCGCCCTCGGCGTGCAACGGCTTGTCGAGCGGGTGCACGACCACACCATCGGGTGCGGGCGGGTTGATGTCGGCCAGGTTCTCGGCCATCGTCTTGCCGGTGACAGTGAGGCAGTCGCCGTGCAGCAGGCCTGCGTCGAGCAGGTGCTTGAGCACCACCGGCACGCCACCCACGTTGTCCAGGTCGCTCATGTGGAACCGGCCGCCGGGCTTCATGTCGGCGATGGTGGGCACCTTCGCCGCGATGCGGTTGAAGTCGTCGAGGGCCAGTTCGACGCCAGCCTCGTTGGCCAGGGCCAGGAGGTGCAACACCGCGTTGGTGCTGCCACCGAGTGCCGAGGTGACGGCGATGGCGTTCTCGAACGCCTTCTTGGTCATGATCATGCGCGGCGTGAGACCCAAGCGCAGCAGGTTGACGACGGCCTCGCCCGCCATGCGGGCATCGCTCTCGCGACGGCTGTCGATGGCCGGCGGCGATGCCGTGCCGGGCAACGACATGCCAATGGCCTCCGCGATGCTGCTCATCGTGTTGGCGGTGAACATGCCACCGCATGCACCCTCGCCGGGGCACGCGGAGCGCTCTATCTCGCCCAGTTCCTCATCAGTGATCTTGCCCAGCGCACGTGCGCCGACGGCCTCGAAGACGCTGGTGATGTCGGTGGCCACACCGTTGTGGCTGCCCGGCATCGTGCTGCCGTTGTAGACGAACACGCTGGGCAGATTCAGGCGGGCGGCGGCCATCAGCATTCCGGGGATGCTCTTGTCGCACCCGGCGAGACCGACGAAACCATCGAGGCGCTCGGCGTGCATCACGCACTCGACCGAATCGGTGATGACCTCACGCGAGACCAGCGAGGCACGCATGCCCTCGTGGCCCATGCTGATGCCGTCGCTGACCGTGATGGTGCCGAACTCCATCGGGAAACCACCGGCGGCGCGCACACCGACCTTGGCGTGTTCGGCCAGCTTGCGCAACGTCATGTTGCACGGCGTGACCTCGTTCCACGTGGACGCGATGCCCACCTGCGGCTTCTCCCAGTCGTCGTCGGTCATGCCGACGGCGCGCAGCATGGCGCGAGCCGGCGCCTTCTGGAAGCCGTCAGTGACATCGCGGCTCCGGGGCTTCACATCGACGGGGGTGCCATCTGCAGCAGACATGGCAGCGAGCCTACTGCGCGGGTGCGACCAGCTCCCGGTCAGATCGGGCGCCGCGACACCGGCCGATGTGCGCGGCATTCTCCATCCGTTCCAGTACGAAGGGTAGTTTTGTGTCGTGCAACGAGCACTTGCGGTAGCCGCAGCCGGCGTCGATGACTGACCGCAACGCACGCCCTCGCCGCGAGTCGGCTCGAGTCGGCAGGTTCGGCCCCGGGTCATTGGGCGCACGCCTCCTCACTGTGCTGCTGGTCCCGATGATCGGCCTGCAACTCGTCGCCTACCGCGAGGTGAACCGACACCGCGAGTTGGCCGATGCCGCGGCTCAAGTGACGGCCCAGGTCGTGCTGCTGCAGCACCTCGGGCAGCTGATCGCGCCGTTGTACGTCGAGTTAATCGCCACCGACGGCCTCAGCCACGCCGACGTACTGGGGGTCGACCGCGAACTCGTCGACCAGGCCACGAACCTCGAGTTCACCAGCATCCTGGTCGAATCGCGGACCGCCCTCGACACCAGCCTTGCGGCGCTGAAATCGCTGGCTCCCACGGTCCGGCTGACGAGTGGCGCGACCATCGGCGACGACGTGACCATCATCCAGCAGGAACTGGCCCAGATGCGCGACAGCTTCGACGCCGGTACCCAACGCCTGGAGGACGTGCGACAGGTGTTCGGCCGATTGACCGACCTCATCGAGCACATCAGCGCGCAGAGCAGCGACGTCTTCGAGAACTCTGCAACCACCGGCGAGCTGGCGTCGATAGGCGTGGAGACCGAGCAACTGCTGCTCACCCTGCAGTACGCCGCCACCGAGCTCAGCCTGGTCGCCGAGGGCGGCATCACCAGTGGCAGCACCTCAGCAGTGATCAATTCGGTGGTCGCCGCCGGCGCCTTCCGCTCCTCGCTGGATCGCCTGCGCACTTTGCTCGAACCGACTCGGCACGATGCTTTCGACTCGCTGGTCGGCCGCGACGAGTTCGCCCAAACGGAGGCAGCACTCGCGGTCTGGGTGGGCGACGTCACCAGGGTTGCCGCCGAGGGCGAGTTGTTGATCTCCGACCCAGCAGCAATTCGGTCGATGGTCGACGTGCTCAGCGTCTCGTTCGTGCGGCTGAACGCGCTGCAGGCCTACGGCGACGATTTCCTCGTCGAGGAGGTCGCCCGTTCATCGGCGGTCGAACGCAAGGCCGACGCCGACCGCCGGGCGGCCATCTCGGTGATGATCGCCGCGCTGGCCATCAGCCTGCTGCTCCTGCTGCTGGTGCTGCACTCCATCCTGCGCCCGCTGAACCGCCTGACGCGCCAGTCCCGCCAGGTGGTGGAGGGCGACCTTGCGCTCGCCCCGATGAAACCCACGGGCCCCACCGACATCCGGGTGGTGATGCGCTCGTTCAACGAGATGGTCGCGACCTTGCGCACGTACGACGCACAAGTGCGCCGTCTGGCGCTCGGCGACACAGCGATCGACAGCACCTTGCCCGGCCCTTTGGGCGACACGCTGCGCCAGTCGGTCAGCCACCTCGCGGCGGTGACATCGAAGCTGCATGCCTCGGAGGCGGCCGCCAACGTCCAGGCCCGCACCGACGCGCTCACCGGGCTGGCAAACCGCACCTCCGCGCTCGAACAACTGGCCCGGCACTCGGTGCGCGCCCGGCTCGAAGGCCACCTCAGCGCAATCGTGTTCCTCGACCTCGACGGCTTCAAGAGCGTCAACGACACCCAGGGCCACGCCGAGGGCGACCGCATCCTCGGCGAGATCGGCGCCCGCCTGCGTGTGGCCTGCCCCGATCACATGGTCGCCCGGATCGGTGGCGACGAGTTCATCGTGCTGGTCGGGCAGGCCACCGATCAGGACGAGGTCACCGAACTCGCGCAGCGCCTGATCGAAGTGGTCTCGGCGCCGTGCACCGGTTCCAGTGGCCAACTGTTCAACATCTCGGCATCGGCGGGTGTAGCGATGGTGGACGGCCACACAGACCCGCTCGATTCGATCGCTCGCGCCGACTCGGCCGTCTACCACGCCAAGGAAACCGGCCGCGGCCGCGTCGAGGTCTACGACGAACAACTCGCCAGGGACATCGAAGACCGCGCCGACATGGCGTTGACGATGCGCCACGGCCTGCTCAACAACGAGTTCAGCCTGCGCCTGCAGCCGATCATCGACATCGCGACCAAGGAGCCCATCGGCGCCGAAGCCTTGCTGCGCTGGAACCGCCCTGGCATTGGCGAGGTCGGCCCCGGCGACTTCATCCCAATCGCGGAGCGCACCGGCGCGATCCTCGACCTCGATGCCTGGGTGCTGGAGCAGTCGGTCGGCATCCTGCAGGACTGGCGCAACGACCCGCTCACCGTCGACCTACGCATCGCGGTCAATATCTCCGGCCGGCACATCATCGACGGCACGCTCAGCCCGCTGCTCACCCGCCTGTGCGATCGCGCCGGCATCGACCCCAGCCGGCTGGATCTGGAGATCACCGAAACGCACCTGGTGGCCGATGTCGCCCGGGCCAGCGCCGTGGTGGACGACCTACGCAGCCAGGGCGTCAAGGTCGCCATCGACGACTTCGGTACCGGGTACTCGTCGATGAGCTACCTGCACCGGCTGACGGTGGACACCCTCAAGATCGACCGCGTGTTCGTGGCGGGCATCTGCACCAACACGCTCGACCGTACGATCGTGGAACTGCTGTTACGCCTGGGCGACTCGCTGGGGTTGAAGGTGGTGGCGGAGGGCGTCGACAGCGAGGACAAGCTGGCCGAGCTTGCCCTGCTGGGCTGCCCGTGGGCGCAGGGGTACTACATCGCCCGGCCGATGACCGTGCCCGACGCGACGGTGTGGCTGCGCCAGCAGGTCACTCTCGCCTCGCTGCTCTAGGCAGGTACGGGCGCTCAGCCCTTCTTCTGGTTGAGCAGCTGGGCGACCAGCTTGCCGTCGGCCTTGCCCCGGCTGGCCTTCATCACCAGGCCGACGAGCGCACCCATCGCCTTGCCGTCGCCCGCGCAGAACTTCGCCCACGCATCGGGATCGGCGGCGATGGCTTCGTCGACGAAACCCTCCAACGCAAAGGTGTCCATCGCCTCGAAGCCCTTGGCGGCCGCGATGGCAGCAGCGTCGCCGCCGCCGTTGGCCACCAGTTCGGCGAGCACGGCTTTGGCCTGTGTGGCGGTGAGCGCGCCACCCACCTCCAGCAGCGTCAGGCCGGCCAGATCGGCGGCGGGAACGGCGGGCGAGTCGGCGAAGGCTTCCTTCACATACACCAGCGCGCGAGCCGCGTTGCCACCCCCGGCGGCAACGGCAAGCACGTAGTCGTCCTGGCCGCGTTCCACCACGCTGGTTACGGCGTCGCTGTCTGCCGGCTGGCCGGTGGCCTCGGCAAGCCGGGTGCGGCGTGCCGCGGGCAGCATCGGGAGGGCGGCGACAACCCGGGCGATCCATTCCGCCGACGGCGCCAGCGGCACCAGATCCGGCTCGAGGAAGTAGCGGTAGTCGTCGGCGTCTTCCTTGGTGCGCAGCGTGTGCGTGCGGCCGTCGCCTTCGTCCCAGTGACGGGTCTGCTGGCGCACCGTGTCGCCGCTCTCGATGAGGTCGATCTGGCGACGAGCCTCGTACTCGATGGCCCGCCCAACGCTGCGGACGCTGTTGACGTTCTTGATCTCGCAGCGCGTGCCCAACGGTGTGCCCGGCTTGTGCACGCTGACGTTGGCGTCGACGCGCATGCTGCCTTCCTCCATCTTCGCGTCGCTGGCACCGATTGCCAGCAGGATTGCGCGCAGCTCGTTGACGTAGGCGCGGGCATCGTCGGCGCTGTGGATGTCGGGACGGCTGACGATCTCGACCAACGGCACGCCGGCACGGTTGAGGTCGATCAGCGAGGCGGTGGCGCCATGGGAACGGCCGCCCGCACCACCGATGTGCGTGCTCTTGCCGGCGTCTTCCTCCATGTGCGCGCGTTCGACGCCGACACGGACCCCATTGGGCAGATCGAGGTAGCCGTCAATGTTGAGCGGCTGGTCGTACTGACTGATCTGGAACGCCTTGGGCATGTCGGGGTAGAAGTAGTTCTTGCGGTGGAACGTGCATGGCTGAATGGTGCAGTTCAGCGCCGCGCCGACACGCATGGCCAGCTCTACAGCCTCCTCGTTGAGTACCGGCAGCGCGCCGGGAAGGCCCAACGTGACGGGGTCGATGTTGGTGTTGGGCTCGTCACCGAAGCGGTTGGGGCTGGCGCTGAACAGCTTCGTCTGGGTCGCCAGCTCGACGTGGACCTCGAGGCCCACGACCAGTTGCCAATCGCCGGGGAGACCGTCGTATGCGCTCACTTGTTTGCCTCCCGTTCGAGTGCGGCAGCGGCCCGGAACATCACCGGTTCCTGCAGGGTGCCGGCGAGGATCTGCACGCCGACGGGAAGGCCCTCGGCACCGGTGCCGAACGGCACGCTCATCGCCGGGTGGCCGGCGAGGTTGGTGGGGATGGTGTACGTGTCGCAGAGGTACATCGCGAACGGGTTGTCGCCCTTGTCGCCGAACTTGAAGGCCACCGTCGGCGAAGTGGGGGTGAGCAGGACATCAGCGTGCTGGTAGGCCCGCTCGAAGTCGTCGTGGATCAGCCGCCGGACCTTCAGCGCCTTGCCGTAGTACGCGTCGTAGTAGCCGGCGCTGAGCGCATAGGTGCCCAGCATGATGCGCCGCTTGACTTCGTCGCCGAAACCGGCGGCACGGGTGGCGCCGTACATCGCGTTGGTGTCGGCCGCTTCCACGCGCATGCCGTAGCGCACGCCGTCGTAGCGGGCCAGGTTGCTGCTGGCCTCAGCCGGGGCAATGAGGTAGTAGGCGGTGAGCCCGAACGTGAACGCCGGTACCTGCACATCCACGATGGTGGCACCCGCCGCCCGCAGGGCGTCGAACGCTGCTTCCAGCCGCTCCTGCACATCCGGATCCGCACCCTCGGGAAGGTCGGTGATACGGCCGACACGAAGGCCTTCGACGCCGTGCTGGATGGCCTCGGTGAGCGACGGGTGCGGCTGGGGGATGCTGGTGCTGTCCATCGGGTCGTGGCCACCGATGACATCGAGCATGAGGGCGGCATCTTCCACGCTGCTGGTGAACGGCCCGATCTGGTCGAGGCTGCTGGCAAAGGCGATGAGCCCGTAACGGCTGACGTAGCCGTAGGTGGGCTTGACGCCGACCACGCCGCACAGCGCTGCGGGCTGGCGGATGGAACCCCCGGTGTCGCTGCCCAGCGCCACCTGCGCGAAGCCGGCAGCGACGGCCGCTGCGCTGCCACCGCTGCTGCCGCCGGGCACCCGGCTGGTGTCGTGCGGGTTGCGGGTGGGACCGAACGCCGAGTTCTCGGTGCTGCTGCCCATCGCGAACTCGTCAAGGTTGGTCTTGCCAACGATGATGGCCCCGGCGTCGCGCAGTACGTCGACCACCGTGGCGTTGTACGGCGGCTTCCAACCGTCGAGGATTTTCGAGGAGCACGTGGTGGGCACCCCGCGGGTGCACATGTTGTCCTTCAGCGCGATGGTGACGCCGGCCAGAGGGCCCGGGTCGTTGCCAGCGGCGACCGCAGCATCGATCTGTGCGGCGTGGTCGCGGGCCTGCTCGGCGAGCACCAGATTGAAGGCGTGGATCTCGGACTCGCGGGCGGCGATGGCGGCGAGGTGCTGCTCGACGACCAAGGCGGCCGTGGTGGTGCCGGCGCGCACGGCCGCGGCAACTGCTGAGGCGGTGGGCGTGCCAGGGTCGTTGCTGTCGGCGGACATCAGCTCTCACCACCAGTGGGCGGCACACGGAAGCAAGCGGCCTCGGCGGCGGGGGCCGCGGCGAGCACTTCGTCGCGGTCGAGGCATGGGCGCACGATGTCGGCACGGAACACGTTGACCAGCGGGAACGGCTGGGTCATCGGGATGACGTCGGAAAGATCGAGAGCATCGACATCGGCGAAGTGCCCGAGCATGCCGTCCAGTTGCGACGTCATGCGGTCGATCTCATCGGGGGTGACGTCGAGCCGCGCGAGCCGCGCGACCTTGGCCACTACGGCAGCAGAAATGCGTTCAGACACGAGGGTGAATCCTACGGGCGACGGGGGTGCGACGGCGGGTGGATTCCCTTGGAGCTTGGGTCATGCGGCGGCAAGCAGACCGAACAACAGCCGGGCGGAGACATCCGGGCGCACCCGTGGAGTGTTGATGCCGTAGTCGGCCAGCTCGGCGACGACGCGCTCGAGCTGGGCTCGGTAGGCGGCGAGGTCGCTGGATGGGAACGCCCTTCGAGCCGGCGGACGGAGCCGGGCGATGCGCACACATGTCTGGCAGGTGCGATCGGGGTCGCCGTCGTTGAACAGGCGCGCGTTGGGCCGGGCGATGTGGCCGCACAGCGTGGCCCGCCGCTCGCCGGCTTCGGCAAAGCCAGCAGGCCGTAGGGCGTGGACCTTGCGACGCCCACCCGTCGACCAACCGCCTGCCTCGTAGCGGGTGAACCGGTTGGGCAGGTGGGCGAGCGGACCGCCGGGACGAGTGATGAGCTGCTCGGGCGGCGGGAAGACACCGAGTCCGCGACGGCGCTCGTACGCGCGTTGGCGGCAGCTCACCTTGCAGTAAAGGCGCTTGCGACCCGGGCCGTTTCGCAAGGTGAACACCGTGCGACACCACAGGCAGTCACGCTGGCTGGGGCGCCCGATGGGGATGATGCGTTCGTTGTCGACTTCCATGCTCGGAGTTGTACAGAACCGGTGTGCCAGAGTTCTACCGACGGTTGACGGTTGACGGTTGACGGT
>Ga0105047_10003238_pt1 | contig 28754 bp, 20 predicted proteins | sample MAT04_FD_78384 | JGI IMG/M metagenome (GOLD analysis project Ga0105047, IMG submission 78384) | Freshwater microbial communities from Lake Fryxell liftoff mats and glacier meltwater in Antarctica - MAT-04 (megahit assembly) | ecosystem: Environmental > Aquatic > Freshwater > Ice > Liftoff... | reverse complement strand
GAGCGGGCCAGCGGCGCAGCGGTCGGTCAGCTTTGCGCCGATCGTGGCGGGGCGCAGATATGTCGTCCAATTCGCGAACAGCCTCTCGCCCGCAAACTGGCAGCCGCTCACCGGCGCGAGCCAGAGTGAGAACGGCGATACACGCACGGTGACGGACCCGAATGGAACCGCTCCGCGCCGGTTCTATCGGGTGCTCGTGACGACGCCGTGAGCCCAGCAAACGGCTCGCATTTTTCGCGGGGCGCGTTTGCTTCGCGCTCGGTGCTGGCGAGGTAGATCGGAAAGCGGCGTGGTCGCCGGAACCCGCCCGTCGGATCAGCGTCCCGAGCGGTTCGGATAACTCGGCTTTTGCGGGATGACGGGCGGGCGTTCTTTGAGCGAGTGCTGCACCTCTTGGATCGCACGGTCGAGCTGCGGGTCGGCGCCGTCCTGCATGCGGGCGGGGTCGTCTTCGATCGGGATGTCGGGGTCCACGCCGTGGCCTTCGATGATCCATTTCCCATCCGTGTCGTAGATGCTGAACGTGGGCACGGTGACGCTCCCGCCGTCGATCAGCGCGGGCGCGCCGGTCATGCCGATGAGACCACCCCAGGTGCGGGTACCGATGATCGGGCCGAGGCCTTCCTTCTTGAACATCCACGGGAAACAGTCGCCGCCGGAGCCGCTCCAGCCATTGGCGAGGATGACCTTCGGGCCGCGGTGCGCGATCTGTGGCGTCTGCCAGTCGCGGCCGTCGCGCACGCCCCAGTAGTTCGTCACTTTGCGCCCGAGCAGTTCGATGAAGCGGTCGGGAATCTGCCCGCCGGAATTCCAGCGTTCATCCACGATCAGGCCGGCCTTCGTGTATTGCGCGCGGAATTGCCGGTAGAGTTCGTTCTGCCCGTCGGTGCCCGTATTCGGCACGTAGATGTAGCCGACGCGGCCGCCGGTCGCTTTCTCCACGCGCAGCCGATTACTCTCCACCCACGCGGCATGCCGCAGCGGCGCCTCGCTGCCGAGCAACTGCACCAGCACATCGCGCGCGCCCTCGCTGGTCGGCTTCGTGTTCACGGTGAGAAAGGTGGGCTTGTCCGCGAGCCCCTGAAAGGCCGCCCACGGTTCGCGCGTCGTGTCGAGCGGGCGACCGTTCACGGCGAGCAGCCACTCGCCTTCCTTGATCCCGGCGGCAACGAGTGGCGAGCGCACATTCAGATCCCACGGGGCCGACCGCAGGATGCGCTGAATTTTGTAAACGCCCTGATCGAGCGCGAAGTCGCAGCCGAGATAACCCACCGAACGGCCCGGCGCGGTCTCGAGATCGCCGCCGCCGCGGTAGGCGTGCGAGACGTTCAGCTCGCCGAGCATTTCGCCGAGGATGAAATTGAGGTCGTGCCGCGTCACCGCGTCGTCGAGCAACCGGCCGTAGTGCTCGCGCATCTTTTGCCACTGCACGAGGTGGAGATGTGGGTCGTAAAAAAAGTCCCGCTCGATCCGCCACGCGTCATTGAAAATCTGCCGCCACTCCGCGCGCGGATCGATCACCGCTTCCAGCCCGGCGAGGTTCAGTGGCTTGAAGACCTGCGCTTCCGCGATGTTCACCAGACCGAACGATTTACCCCGCGCGACGAGCAGCTTTTTACCATCGCCGGAAAGCTCCACGCTGCCCACATCGTCGAGGATCTGCTTCTCCTCGCGCTTCACCACGTCGTAGTAGGCCAGTGGGCTGGAGCCGCTCGATCCGGCGCGCGGACGGCGGGTGAAGAGTAGCTTGCCCGCGACGGCTGTAAGCTGGTCGAAACGCCCGCTCGCCGGCGGCAGCGACACCGCGCGCGATTCAAAATCCTGGAGATCGATGAGCAGCGGCTGCGGCTTCTTCTCCGCGTTGTTGATCGTCGGCGTCGCCGGTTTGTTCTCGGCGGGTTTCGCCGGAGCCGGCTTCGCATTTTCCAACGCGACTTCGACCGGAATCTCCGTCGCTTTCTGCGGAGCCGGCTTGGGCGGTTCGCTTTTCTCCACGGGTTTCGGCGCTGTCTCCGCGGGTTTCTTTACCGGCTCGGTCGGCTCCTCGTCATTGCGCGGCGCGAGCGGCGAGGGCACATCGCGGCGCAGTGGCACGGCGACGAGGGCCTGGCCATTTGCATAAATCCACGTCGGCTCAAACTCGCTATAGATCGGGTCGAAGTAACGTTTGGTGCGGTAATATAGATAACGCCCGTCCGGATCGAACACCGGCTGATCGTCGTCGTAGAAACCGCTCGTCACCTGATGCACCCGCCGCTCGCGCGTGTCGTAGATCGCGATCGCCGTTTGCTGTTGTTCCTGATCCTTGGCGTAGACAAACCAGCGGCTGTCCGCCGACCAGCTTCCCGCGAAGCGCCGCAGTTCGCCTTCGTAAGCCCAGAGCTGCCGGTCCACTTCTCGCGTCTGCTTCGCTTCGAGATCGTGCAGCCAGATGCGCATCGCCTGATCGATGAAGACGATCTTCCGCGAGTCCGGCGACCACTGCGGCTGGTAACGAAAACCCGGCCCGAGTTGCGTGAGTGTCTGCTCGCCACCTTTCCCGTCCGCGGGCCGCAGCGTCAGCTCGTACTCGCCCGATTTGTCGCTGAAGTAGGCGATCCATTTCCCATCCGGCGACCACGCGGGGAAGCGCTCGGCGATGCCGCTCGATTCGGTGAGATTTCGCACCACGCCGTGCTCCGCGGGGATGCTAAAGATTTCGCCGCGCGCTTCCACCAGCACGCGTTTGGCGCCGGGCGAAACCGTCGTGCTTTGCACCAGCCCCGAGACGTTTTCCACGCGCGGCCGGAGCGTCACCCGATCGGTCACCACCGTGATATTCACCTCGCGCAGCTTTTCCGTTTTCAGATCGAGAAGGAAAAGGCGGCCGCCATTTTCCAGCACAATCTCCTCTGGCCCAATACTCGGGAAATGCACGTCGTCATCGGTGAAGCGCGTGACCTGCCGGAGCTGCTTCGTCGCCGTGTCGTAGGCCCAAAGGTTCGCCCGCTCGCGCTCGTCGCGGTCGCTCAGAAAATAGATCGTCGAGCCATGCCACATCGGCAGCGAGTCGTTCGCATCGCTCGCCGCCACCTTTTCCGAGGTCTTCTTTTCGAGATCGAAAAGCCAGATGTCCGGCGCCATGCCGCCGCGGTAGCGTTTCCAGGTGCGGAACTCCGTGGAGAGCGTCGTGTAGGCCAGCTTTTTCCCATCCTCCGACACCGCGCCGAATTCCCCGTACGGCACCGGCAACTGCTCCGGCAACCCACCCTGCGCCGCCACCTGGTAGAGCTGCCCCACGCGGTTCGTGAAAGCCGCCCGCTCGCTCTGGAAATAGATCCTGCGCCCATCCGCCGACCACCCGAGCATGCGGTCGCCCGCGCCGTGAAACGTCAGGCGCCGCGGATCGCCGCCCGTCACCGGCATCACATAGATGTCTGTATTGCCCTCATAGTTCCCGCTGAAACCAAGCCAGCGCCCGTCCGGCGAAAACCGCGGAAACTGCTCCACCCCGCGCGGCGAACTGAGCCGCACCGCCGAGCCGCCGGCTTTCGGCGCGATCCAGATATCGCCGGCGTAGACAAAGGCGATTTGCGTCTTCGATACCGAGGGCATCTGCATGAGCCGCGCATCGATGTGTTCGGCGGCGTCTTGCGCATAGATCGTGAGCGAGGCGAAGACCGCGCAGCAGGCGACGAGGGGAAACTTCATGCGCAAGCTGATACGCGAAGCGCGCATACGCTGCAAAGGCCGATGCCGGTAGGGAAGCCGCGCCGCGGGTTCCCTGATCTGCCTGCCCCTGTTGAGGTGGAAACCCGCGGCGCGGCTTCCCTACCGGGATCAGCCGGGGATCACGCGACGGTGAAGAGGAAATTCGGCGCGATGATTTTGCCGGTGAGCGTGGCGACATTTGCCGGCGTGTTCTTCACGAGCACGATGCCGTCGAGCAGCGAACCCGCGTCGCCGGGGCCGGCCCAAGTGCCGGCGCCATCGGTCACGATGAAGTCGCCGTTCAAGTCCGCGCCGAGGCGTTTCACCGCGAGTCCGGCGATGACGCTCACGGCGTTCGCGGCGGTGATCGCATTCGCCGCGGGCGCGCCGGCGACGATGCTGCTGATCGCGGTGGCGACGATTTTCGAGACGCCGCCGTTTTTCGCCGGATCGGTGGAAAGGCCGACGTGCAGGCCCTGCGCCGCGACGTAACCAGTGCCGGGCGCGCCGATCAGTCCGCTGCCGAGCACGGTGAGGCCGGTGATGCTCCCGCCGCTCGCGGCGGGCCCGCCCGTGCCGGGCGTGCCGGCATTTCCGGCCATGACCAGCGCGACGTGCGAGCCGACGTTGAGGGTGTTCTTCACGATGCTCGCGCCGTGGCCGCCTTTGGCGTTGGCGGCGGTGCCGGTGCCGCCGGGGCCGCCGGCGAAGACGTTGAACGATGCGACCCCTCCGATGCTCGCTTTCAACGCGCTGATCGAGCCGCCTTTTCCGCCGCTGCCGAGGTCGGCCGCGCTGCCGCCGGTGCCTGCGAAGAGATCGCCATCCACGTTGCCGCCGCCGGTGAGTGTGAAGCCGGTGACGCCACCGCCCGCGCCGCCGCTGCCGGTGACGCCCGCGCCGCCGCTACCGCCCGCGACGGTGATACTCGACGCGTCGCCGATGGTCAGCACCACGCTGCTCATCGCGCCGCCGCTCGCGCCTTTGCCAGTGCCCATCGCGGTGCCGCCGGGGCCGGCGGTGACGTTCACCGCGCCGACGGAGCCGCCGGTGACGTTCACGTCTTTCATCGCGCCACCCGCGCCGGTGCCGAGGCCGGTGCCGCCTTTGCCGGTAAAAACGGAGACGTTCCCCGCCGTCTTGCCGACGCCGACTTTCACGCCGAGCAGCGAGCCGGCCTTGCCTCCTTTGCCCGCGGCGCTCGCCTCGCCACCGGCGGCGGCGAAGACCGTCCAGTTCGTTGACAAGCCGGCATCCACGAGCACGCCGCTGAGGTCGCCGCCTTTGCCCGCGGCAAAAGCGCCGCCCGTCGCCGCGCCGCCCGCGCCACCCGCGCCCGTCCCCCCGCCCGTCACCGCGCCGCCATTGGCCGCGGCGATGAGGAAAGTCTGCACGATGAATTCGCCCGTCATCCCGCTGCTCACCTTGGTCACATTGCCGCCCGCGCCCGCGCTGCGATTCACCCCCGCGCCGGTCACGCTGCCGCCTGCCCCCGGCACGAGCACTCACGCCTGATCCGCGGACGACGTCACGTTCAAGATGCTGCCGCCGACGCGCCGTCGTTCGCATTCGAGCCGGTGCTGTCGGTGAGGTTGAGGTTGTTTCCGGAGAGGAAAAAAACCGCTGGCGCGATGCGGGTCTCGAGTGGCTCGGGGGAGCAGGTGGACTTCATAGGGCGAAGAAATTGTCAGCCGCTCCCGTTTTCGGCGAGTCTCCGCCCGTGGGATCGGTAACGCGCGCGACCTTCCTTACCGGATTCGCCGCTGGCAATCAGCGGCGAGCCCTCCCGCCAAGGGATCTTCCCGCTTACCCCAGCGGCTCGCCGATCAAGTCGTAGACTTGCGTGCCGGTGATCCGCACGTCGATGAATTCGCCGACCGGCGCCGCCTTGGTGAGCAGGATGCGGCCATCGATGTCCGGCGCATCGGCCGCGGCGCGAGCGACGAGCGGCTGATCGGTGAGCGCCCGGATCGTCCTGCCGACTTGCGCTTCGCTGATCTCGCGGGCGATGCGCTGCTGGAGCTTCATTGCCTTTTTGTAACGCGCCGCTTTCACCTTCTGCGGGAGCTGGCCTTCCATCTTCGCGGCGCGCGAACCTTCCTCCTGCGAGTAGCAGAAAACGCCGAGCCGCTCGAAGCGCGTGCGGCGGATGAAATCGAGCAGGTATTCAAACTCCTCCTCCGTCTCGCCGGGGAAGCCCACGATGAACGTCGTGCGGATCGCGATACCGGGGATGCCGGCGCGGATGCGAGTGATGAGGTTTTCGATGTGCTCGCTGCTCGTCTCGCGCTTCATCAGCTCAAGCATCCGCGGGTGGATGTGCTGCAGCGGCATGTCGATGTAGCGCGGCACTTTTTTGCACTCGGCGATCGTGGCGATCAACTCGTCGCTCCAGTGGGCCGGGTGGGTGTAGAGCAGGCGCACCCAGAACTCGCCGTCGATCTGGTCCAGCTCGCGGAGCAGGCGGGTGAGCGTGGGGCCTTTGGTGGAATCGACCTTCGCGGTCGGCCCCGCCTTTTCGCTCCACAGATCCATGCCGAAATACGTCGTGTCCTGGCTGATCAGGTTGATCTCCTTCACGCCCTCGGCGACGAGCGCGCGGACCTCCGCGACCACGCTCTCGATGGTGCGCGAGCGGTGCCGGCCGCGCATCTGCGGGATCACGCAGAAGCTGCACGGATGGTTGCAGCCCTCGGCGATTTTGGTGAACGCGCTGTGCGCCGGGGTGAGGCGGAAGCGCGGCGTGTCAAAGTCGGGGATGTAGACCGGTTTGCGCGTGACGAGATTCAGCGGCTCCCACTTCGGATCGGTGATGGCGGGGTTGAGGGTTGAAAGTTGAGAGCTGAGAGGAAGAGCCGCGCGGGCGAAAACCTGATCGATAATCCCGGCGGCGTCGGCGATCTGATCGAGGCCGATGAAAGCGTCCACTTCCGGCATCTCGGCGGCGAGTTCCTTGGAGAAACGCTGCGCCATGCAGCCGCTGACGATGAGCTTCTGCCCGGCGCGCCGCTTGAGTCCCCGCGCTTCGTGCGCTTCGAGGATGGCCTCGACGGATTCCTCCTTGGCCGAGTCGATGAAAGCGCAGGTGTTCACGATCAGCACGTCGGCTTCCTCGGCGTTGCTCGTGATCTCCATGCCGCGGCTGAGAATCCCGCCGAGCATGATCTCGGCATCGACGAGATTCTTCGCGCAGCCGAGGCTGATCATGCCGACTTTTTTGCGCGGCTGGAGGGTGGGCGTGGAGACAGACATGAGACGGGTGATATTCGCCGCCTGCTCAGGCGCGGCGGGCCGGGAAGATGCCATAAATCCCCGCGGAGGCCACTGCTTGTCTCGCGACGTTTTTGGCCGCTTGTCCCGCGGCTACTGCACCTCGCCGTTCGGCGACTGGAACGCCATCGGCGCGCCGTTTTTGCGAATCTGGATCGCGCTCGGGTCGTCAGCCTCGATGAAAAACTTCGCTCCCTTGAGCTTCAGCGCGGGCGCGTCGGGGTAGAGGAAGTCCTCGAAAATCGGCGCCGATTTCGGGTCGTCTTTCCGCACGGTGACGCGGGTTTTGCGCAGCGGTTGGACGAGCACTTCATTTGCTGCGCCGGGCACCGGCGCGGTCGCCGCCGTGGCGGGCGAAACGAAATCGCGATCGGCCACCATCGGGGGCGGCGTCGGCAGGGCGGCGCGCATGGCAGGTGGCTGCAGGGCGGGCGTGGCGGCCGGCCCCGCCGCGGGCGCGGCGGCAGGCGGCGCGGGCGTGGCGGCTGGGGATTCTTCCATGGAAGGTGCGGCATTCTTAAAATGCGCGACGGGTTCTCCGGCGATGCGCTGCCAGTTCACGTAAAAATAAAACCCGCCCGCGACGACTCCGAGCAGCAGCAAAAACATCACCAGCGCGCCGAGGCCTGGCCCGTTCCGCTCCACGCGGATCACCGAACTCGCGCGTTCCTCGCGCCGCGGCGGGGCGTTGCTGTTCAGGTATTGGTAATCCTCGATGCTGATCCCCGCGTTGCCCTCCAGCGTGCTGGCAAATTCCGCGACATCCACGCCGAGAAACCGCCCGTAAATTTGCAGAAAACCCTTTGCGTAGACGTTGCTCGCAAAGGTCGAATAATCGTCGTTCTCCAGCGCGAGGATTTTGTCCGGACGCAAGCGGGTGGCGTGCGACGCTTCATCCACGCTGAGCCCGCGCTTGAGGCGCTCTTTGCTCAGTCGTCTTCCTACGCTGTCTTCCATGATGGCGGGTGATTTTTCAAATGCGGGAGATGCGATACCACGGTTTGCAGAAAAGGGCAGGCCGTAGTTTCGCCGGGCGGGTGGCCGGACCGGTCACGCGATGGCGTCGAGGTCCACGAGAATCTCGCGGGGCTTCGCGCCTTCGCCGGGTCCGACGTAGCCGCGGTCTTCGAGGATATCGAGAATGCGGGCGGCGCGCGTGTAGCCGAGGCGCAGCCGGCGCTGAAAAAGCGAGGTGGAAGCCTTCTTCTCCTGCCGCATGACTTCGATGCACTTCTCGACCAGCTCCTCGTCTTCTTCGCTCACTTCCTCCTCGTCACCCTCACCGCCGCCCTGCAGGCGATCGTGGATCGAGGTCTCGAAAGCGGGTTCGCTCTGCGCGGAAGCGTGTTCGACGACCCGATGGATTTCCTCGTCGGTGACCAGCACGCCCTGCGCGCGGAGCATCCGCGAAGTGCCCGGCGGGCGATACATCATGTCGCCCTGGCCGAGCAGTCGTTCGGCGCCGTTTTCATCGAGAATGACGCGCGAATCGAGTGCGGACGCGACCTGAAAGGCGATGCGGCAGGGCACGTTCGCCTTGATCACGCCGGTGATCACATCCGCGCGCGGCGTCTGGGTGGCGATGATCATGTGGATGCCGGCGGCACGGGCCTTTTGCGTGATGCGCGCGATGGCGCTCTCCACATCGGCGGGCGCGGTCTGCATCAGGTCGGCGAGCTCGTCCACGATGATCACGATATAGGGCATGCGGTCCGGGATGATCAGGTCGTGATCGCGGATGTTGCGCGGCGTGGTCATCTTCTCGATGCGCTCCTCGCTGGTCAGCGTCTCGGGATCGACCGGCTCGGGCGCGACCGCGTTTTCCAGTGGCAACTCGGGCGTCTCCGCGGCGGCCCTGGCTTCGGCTTCGGCGTCCAGCTCGGCCTGCGTTTTCGGCTTGGGCCGCGCGTTGAAGCTGCCGATGTTTCGCACGCCGGTTTTCGCGAAAATGGCGTAGCGTTTTTCCATCTCGTCGATCGCCCATTTCAGCGCGAGCAGCACCTTTTTCGGATCGGTCACCACCGGCACCACGAGGTGCGGCAGGGTGTTGTAAATCTGCATCTCGACCACCTTCGGATCGATCATGATGAAGCGCAGATCCTCCGGCGAAAACCGGTAGAGGATGCTGGCGATGATCGCGTTGATGCACACGCTTTTGCCCGAGCCGGTGGTGCCGGCCACGAGCCCGTGCGGCATGCCGGCGAGGTCGCCGATGATCGTTTTCCCGTAGACGTCCTTGCCGAGCGCGATGGGAATTTTCGCCTTCGCATTCTGGAAGTCGTCGCTCTCGAGCAGCTCGCGCAGCGTGACCTTTTGTTTCTTCGAATTCGCGATCTCGATGCCCACGGTGTCCTTGCCGGGGATCGGCGCGAGGATGTTGATCCGCTCGGCGCGTGTGGCGCGGGCGATGTCGCGCTCGAGATTCGTGATCTTGTCCACGCGCACGCCTTTCGCCGGGTAGACTTCGTAACGCGTGATGGTCGGCCCGCGCGTGATGTCGCCGCGGGAGACCGAGATGTCGAACTCCGACAGCGTCTCGATGATCGTGTCCTGAATCGCCAGCAGCTCGCTCGGGTCCGCGGTTTCGCGGCCGGCTTCGTCGAAAGGATCGAGCAGGTTCAGCGAAGGCAGCTCGTAGCTTTCGCAGGAAAAGGAGCTGAGCGGCGGGAATTTGTCCTTCTTCGCGTCTTTCTTTTTCGGCGGTGCCGGCAGCGAACTGTCGATGATCTGCGGCGCGGGCCGCGGCGGTTCTTCGTCGCCGAGCAGCGTCATCGGCGGCGGCGCATTGATCGGCGCGGGAATGATCAGCTCGCCGGGTTCCGCGGGTGATTTCGCGGGAAGTCCCGGCCGCTTTTTGCTCAGCGATTTCTCCAGCTTGCGCGCCTGCCGCTCCACGCGCTCGGCTTCCAATTGCAGCTTCCCCGTTTCACTCGCCCGCGCCATGCGCCAGGCAAAATAACGGGCGCGCATCCGCGGCGGGATGGCGATGAGCTGATGCGCCACGCTGATGGGATGGATGCCCGTGAGATAGATCAGGCTCACGAGATAGAGAATGATCAGCACCAGCACCGCGCCGACGATGCCCACGGTGTTGCGGAAAATGAGTTCGCCGACCCACTTTCCCACCCAGCCGCCCTGACCCGCGATGTTCAGCCGATCGAGATTCAGCACGCCCCAAGGCAGGAGCTGGACCAGCGCCGCGCCGCTGAAGACGAACGCCACCGACCACAGCCCGCGCAGGCCGATGCGCGTCTCGGGATTGAGCAGCTTCGCCCCGCCGTAACCGAGCAGCAGCGCCGCCACGAGATACGAAGCCGCGCCGAGAAACGCGTAGCTGCAACACGCCACGATCGCCCCGATGCGCCCGATGAAATTCAGCACCGGCCCATGCGGGCTCGCCTGCGTGCTGAGCGGAAACCAGCTCGGCACATCCGCCGGGCTGTAGGAGATCAGCGCGAGAAAATACAGCGTGCCGGCCCCGAGCAGGAGCAGGCTGACGACTTCCTGAAAGGTTTGGTTTTCGGTTTCCTGAGCGCGGGCCATCGCGCGGGAGTGTAGGCGGCGGGGCTGGTCTTTCAATGCGGGAGAGACTGTCGCCGGTTTACTCTTCGGCGAGGAGCTTTTTCACCAAATCTTCGAGTTCCCCCCGCGCATCGGTGAAGGCGACGAAACCTTTTTTGTTCACCAGCCACATCGCCGGGATCGTGCGCAGCGCGTAGCTGCTGGCGACGGCGTTGCGCGTGCCCTTGCCGTCGCAATGCAGCGGCCACGCGAGGTTCTTCTCCTTCACGAACGCGGCGAGGCGGTCCTTGTTGTTGTCCAGCGAGATGCCCACCACCTCGAAGCCGCGGTCGCGATACTTTTCCTGCACCGCGAGGATCGCCGGGATCTCCGCCACCGACGGCGCCGAACCCGTTGCCCAAAAGAAAACCAGCACCACTTTTCCCCGCAGCGCTTCGAGGTCGAACTCGGCGCCGTCCAGCGCGGTGAACTTCAGCGGCAGCGGCTCGCGCAGGATGTTTTTGAAGCGGAGCAGCGCCGCGGCTTCGCGCGCCACCTCCGGGTTTTCGTGTTTCGCCAGCTCGGCGAGAATCGTGATCGCCTTGGCGCGGTCGCGGCGCTCCCAGAGCAGCGCCCGCGAAGGCACGAGCTGGCCGAGGGCGTCGTGTTTCGGGAAGTCGTTGGCAAACGAGACGATCTCCGCTTCCACCGCCTGCACCTTCTCTTTCGGCGAGTCGTCCTTCAGCGCCTCACGGTGCATCTGGATCAGCCCGAGCCGCGCGCGGGCCTTGATTTCTGGCGGTGCATCCGGCGCGTCCGCCGCGGCGCGGTAGAGCTTTTCCACCTCGGCCTGCGGCTTCGCATTCGCCACGCGCTGGGTGAGCCGGTCGGCGGTCAGCCGCGCTTCCCAGCGGCGCGGGTCGGCCGGGTATTTGTTGGCAAAAAGCTCCGCCGTCGCGCGCAGATCGTTGACGAATTCCTGAAACGCCTTGGCGCGCTCCGCGGGCGTGGTGCCCTGCCCGCGCGGGCCGCGGTCGAGCGCCTGGAAATGCGCCCAGAGTTCATCCGCCGTCTTGAACTCCGCGAGTTTGTCCGCGGGCTTCGGGGGCAGCGCAGGTTTCGCCGGGCTCGCCGGTGGTTTCAGCGCGGGAGTCGGCGGCGGGGTGCCCGGCTTCGGCACGGGCGCGGGTGCAGGCGTCGGCGGTTTCGGCACCGGCGGCGGCATGGGCGTGGCGGGCGGCTTCGGCAGCGGCGTCGCGGGGGCCGGCGCGGGAGTGGCCACGGGCTTCGGCGCCGGTGTCGCGGGCACGGGAATCGCGGGCGTTTGAGCCCAGGCCAGGGTCGCGCAAAGGGCGACGCTGGCGGCGAGGGGAATCGCGCGAAAACGGGGCATGGCGCGAAGGCTAACGCACGCCGCGCATTTTGCGCGCGGGAAAATCGTCCCCTCGGCGTGCGGCTGCCGTCTTGCCGAGCCGCGATTCCGACGCTAGCAGCCTCGCACGCCATGCCACACACCGCCCCCATCGCCTTCGAACCGCTCTTCATGGAACGCCTCTGGGGCGGCCGCCGGCTCGAGTCGCTCTTCGGTAAAAAACTGCCCGCCACCGCGCGCATCGGCGAGTCGTGGGAAATCGTCGACCGCGAAGACGCCCAGAGCGTGGTCCACGACGGGCCGTTGCAAGGCCTCACGCTGAACGAACTCTGGACCCAGCATCGCGATGAAATCTTCGGCCCCGGCTTACCGGACGCGCCGCGTTTCCCATTACTTTTCAAGCTGCTCGACGCCCAGGAACGCCTCTCCGTGCAAGTCCATCCGCGGGCCGCCAACGCCGCGGAACTCGGCGGCGAGCCGAAGACCGAAATGTGGTACGTGCTCGATGCGCTGCTCGACAGCGATCTCTACGCCGGGCTGAAACGCGGCGTCACCCGCGCCGATTTCGAGGTGGCGTTGCGCGAAGGCCGCGTCGCTGAACTCATCCATCACCTCCCGATCAAATCCGGCGACGCCATCTTCATCCCGAGCGGCCGCATCCACGCCATCGGCACGGGCAACGTCATCTTCGAAGTGCAGCAAAACAGCGACACCACCTACCGCGTCTTCGACTGGAACCGCGTCGGTGCCGACGGCCAGGCGCGCGCGCTGCACGTCGCCGAATCGCTGCAATCCATCGACTTCGACGACTTCGAACCCGCGCTCGCGACGCCCACCGATGGCGCGCTCGTCGCCTGCGAATTTTTCCGCGTCGAGAAGTGGGAACTCACCCGCGCGCGCGACGTGCCCACCGGTCGCTTCAGCATTTTTTGCGTCGCCGAGGGCGCGGTGGAATCCGGCGGCCGCCCGTTTCAACGCGGCGATTTTTTCCTCATCTCCGCGACTGCGACTGCGAGCGTGCGGCCCACCAGCGAGACCGCGACCGTCCTGAGGACCACGATCCAGTAAACTCCCCTGCTGACCTACAGCAGCATCAGCGTCGGGCTCTCGATCAGCTTGCGCAGCTCGCCGAGGTATTGCGCGCCGACCGCGCCATCCACCACGCGGTGATCCGCACTGAGGCCGATCGCGAGGCGCTGGCCGGCGACGATCTCGTTCTTCGCATTCACCACCGGCTTCTTCACGATCGCGCCGACGGCGATGATGAGCGCTTGGGGCGGATTGATGATCGCGAAAAAGGAATCGATGCCGTAGCTGCCGAGATTCGAGACGGTGATCGTGCCGCCCTGGTATTCCTCGGGCTTGAGCTTCTTACTGCGGGCGCGGCCGGCGAGGTCTTTCACCGCTTCGCTGATTTCGCGGAGCGTGCGTTTCTGCGCATCGCGAATGACGGGCGTGACCAGCCCGTCGTCGACCGCCACCGCCACGCACAAGTTCACGCTGCCATATTGAATGATCGCGTCGCCGGCGAAGCTCGCATTCACCGCCGGCACCTTCACCGCCGCGGCGACGACCGCCTTGAGGATGAAATCGTTCACCGTCAGCTTCGGCGCGCCCGACGCTTCGCTCGCCGCATTCGCCTCGCCGCGGAACTTCATCAGCGGACCCGCGTCGACTTCGATGTTGAGATAGAAATGCGGGATCGTCGTCTTGCTCGTGAGCAACCGCTCCGCGATCACGCGCCGCATGCCGCTCAACGCGATCCGCTGGTCGCCCTCGCCTGCCGGAGTCGCCGCGATCGGCGGCGCACTTTTCGCCGCCGCGGCGGGAGCGCCCGCCGGGGCGCCTTCCACATCCTTCGCCACGATGCGCCCGCCGGGGCCCGTCCCGGCGAGGCCGGAAAGCTGCACGCCTTTTTCCGCCGCGATTTTTTTCGCCAGCGGCGACACCTTCACCCGCTCACCGCTCGCCGCGGCCTTTGCCGGAGCCGCCGCAGCGCCGGGCGCGGGGGCTTCGCTTTGCGCCGGGGCGGCTTCGCCTTTGGCCGGAGCCGCTTTCTTCGTCTCGGCGACCGGAGCTTCGCCGTCCTCCGGCGGCGCTTCGCCTTTGCCGAGCAGCAGCGCGATCTTTTCGCCGATCGGCACCTTGCCGCCTTCCGGGACTAAAAACTTGTGCAGGATCCCGCTATCAAAGGCCTCCACTTCCATCGTCGCCTTGTCGGTCTCCACCTCGGCGAGCACGTCGCCGGTTTCCACTTTGTCGCCCTCCTTTTTCCGCCACTTGAGGAGGACGCCCTCCGTCATTGTGTCGCTGAGTTTGGGCATTTCGATGTAGGTGGCCATGAGATGAAAAGATGAGGGTGGAAGTGGCGGGACACGCGGGTCCGCGCAGGGCGTCGGGACTTAAAACCAAAACCCGCGCGAGGGAAACAAAAAGGACGCCTAAGCCGGCGGCCGCATCGCCAGCTTCTCAAACTCCGCGAGCGCCATGCCCACGACCTGATCCATGTTGTAGTAGCGGTAAGCGGCGAGCCGGCCCACGAAGCTCACGCCCGCTTCCGCTCGTGCCCTCTCGGCATACTGCTCGTAAAGCGCCTTCGTATCCGGCGCCGGGATGGGGTAATACGGCTCGTGTCCCGGCCCAGCGGCGAGCGGGTATTCGCGGATGATCGTCGTCACCGGGAGCTGCTGCCCGGTCGCGTGTTTCAGCTCCACGATGCGGGTGAAGTCGTGATCGTTTGGGTAGTTCACCTGCATCGCCGGCAGAAAGAATTCCTGAGCCAGCGTCTCGGCTTCAAAGCGCAGCGAGCGATACGGCAGCGCGCCGTAGCAGTGGTCGAAATACTCATCGATCGCGCCGGTGAAGATGAGGTGCCGGTGGGCGATCTGCGCACGGGCCTCGCGATAGTCTGTGCGCAGCCGCACCTCGATTTTCGGATGCGCCAGCATGCGCTGAAACATCGGCGTGTAACCATCGGCGGGCAGGGCCTGAAATTTTTCGCTGAGAAAGCGGTCATCGCGATTGGTCCGGATCGGGATGCGACCGCAGACGCTGGCGTCGAGATCGCGCGGATCGCGCTGCCACTGCTTGCGGGTGTAGTTCCTGAAGAACATCTCGTAGAGCTGCGGGCCGACCTGGGAAAGGATCTGCTCCTCGGAGTTGCGCGGCTGGGCGATCGGGACCCGCCATTTCGCGAGCGTGGCCGCCATTTCCTCGCTCGTGCTCGCGCGGCCGAGCAGTTGCTCGAACGTGTTCAGATTGATCGGGAACTGCCAGTAACGGCCACCGGTCCAGCTCAGGATTTTGTATTCCACTGGCCGCCAGGCGGTGAACTGCGAGAGGTAGTCGATGATGCGGTCCGAGTTCGTGCGGAAATAGTGCGGACCGTACGGATGGATGAGGACGCCGGCCGCGTCGTGCTTGTCGAAGGCGTTGCCCGCGACGTGATCGCGGCGGTCGATGACCAGACACGTCGCGCCGCGCTGCGAGGCCAGACGTTCCGCCAGCACCGCGCCCGCGAACCCCGCGCCGACGATGAGGTAGTCCCACGTCATTCCTCAGTCATGCCGGCTCGGGCGGTTTGCGCGAGGTCGTTTTTAAGCCGAGCACGCTCAGAAACCAGCTCGCCGCCATCACCTGATGACCCACGATGATCAGCGTCACGGCGGCGATGATGCGGCGGAGATTTTCCGAGTAAGGGATGGTGCCGAAGCCGGCGGCTCTCCATATCCAGATCGACCACACCAGCAGCCCGAGGCCCGCAAGCAGCGTGAGCGCACCGGCGATGAGCCCTTTCTCCAGCGTGAAAAAACGGAACACCCGCGCGAACCGCGGATCGTCCGGGAGCAGCCCTTCACCGATGGCGAAGACCTTGGCGAAAAACGCGAACGCCACGAGCTGCACGCCGATGGTGAAAAGCATGCACGCGACCGCGAGCGTGCCGGCATCGAGCTGCACGCGGCCGAACTGGAGCGGCCCCCAAAAGATCGCGATCGAGGCCAGCGCGCCGACCACCGCCGCGGCGAGCCCCGGCATGAGAAAGAGCCAGCGCGGCGAATAGATCAGCATGAAACGCAGGTGGCGCCAGCCGTCGCGCCACGGCTTGAGATGCGGCGGGCGGGAGCGCCCGTCCTTGTGCAGCGTGATCGGCACCTCGGCCACGCGCATCGCCTGGATCGAGGATTTCATCACCATCTCGCTGGCAAATTCCATCCCCGTCGTCTTCGTCGCCATGCGTTCGTAGGCTTCGCGGGTGAAGGCGCGCAGCCCGCAGTGGAAATCGCGGATCGGCGTGCGAAAGAGCAGCCGACCGAGGAAGCTGAGCACGGGATTGCCGAGCCACCGATTTTTGAAGGGCATCGCGCCCGGCATGATCGTGCCGCCGCCCTTGGGCAAGCGGCAGCCCATGACCATGTCGTTTCCCTCGCGGAGCTTGGCGATAAAGCGCGGCGCTTCCGAGAAGTCGTAGCTGTCATCCGCGTCGCCCATCAAAATCCAGCGACCATGCGCCGCCTCGATGCCACCGCGGAGCGCGTTGCCGTAGCCTTTCTTCGCCACGCGCACTACGCGGGCGCCGTGTTTTTCCGCGAGTTCGATCGAGCCGTCGGTCGAACCATTGTCCGCGATCAGCACCTCGCCGGTCACGCCCGCCCGCTCGATCCCGAGCTTCGCTTTGGCGATGCAGGCCACGATCGTCTCCGCCTCGTTGAGGCACGGCATGAGGATGGTGAGATCGAGCGGAGCGTTCACGATTCGGGAGACGTGAGCAGCACCACCCCGCCGTCGCTTTCGATGACCGCGGCGAGATCGCGCAACCGCTCGCGATCAGGCCTCATGGATGAGGCGTCCGCGTTCCCTCACTTGCTGTTGCAGCGGAGGTGAAGCCTCTTCGATGCGCACGAGATCGACCGGGCAGCGCAGTTCGTCTTCCAACCGCGCCCAGACCGCGAAGTGTGTCCTCCGCGGGCAAACCCCGAACCGCCAGGTCGAGATCGGAAAGCCAATCGAGCCGGTCGCCGCGGGCGACCGAACCGAACAACCACATCCGAACCACGCCGGGCACCCGGGCGAGAATCCCCCGCGCTGCGTCGAGGGCTTCCGCCAAATCCTGCGGTTTCCATTCGGTGAGAGCGTTCATCGGGAGAACTACGCTCGCGTGCGGCTCGCGGCAAACCCGCCTCAGCGCACCACACCGAACTCCCCGCGGCGGTTCTTCGCCCAGGCGCTTTCGCTCGAGCCGGCATCCGCGGGCATCTCGGCGCCGAAGCTCACGGTCTGGATCTTGCCGCCGGGCGCACCGGCGCGGATCAGCGCTTCGCGCACGGCTTGCGCGCGGCGTTCGCCGAGGCCGCGGTTGTATTCCGGCGTGCCTTGTTCATCGGTGAAACCGGCGATGATCACCGAATTTCCCGCGCTGCGCATGAACTCGGCGACCTGCTGCACCTTGCCCTGCTCGCCGCCGCTCACCGTGAAGCTGTCGAAGCCGAAGTAAACGGGCGCAAATTTATTACGGTCCACATTACTGCTGAGGAAAGAGACGCCTTCCGTGCGATCGGGCAGCGCACTGCCGCTCACGAAGTCGCCATCCGCGGAGCCGCCGCCGAGGCCGGCGCCTTTGTTTTTGGCGCAACTGGTGAAGAGCAGGGAAGCGAGCGCGAGCGTGGTGAGGTGCAGGACGAGTTTCATGGGAAAGGTAATGGGTTCAGCAAGGGAGTCGGGCATTAGTGGAAGTTCAAAGATTCACTTTTGGAACCACGAAATAGACAAACCACACGAAAGAAGAATCCCTGCTTTCGTCTATTTCGCCTGTTTCGTGGTTCCCCCTCGTCATCAGTCACTCAGCGCGACCAGGTGGGTTCGGAAATCTTGCCGAGGCCGCTCACGAGAGTTGTCCGCTGGCCCGTCTGCGCATCAAGCAAAATGAGCGACCCGCCCGTGGCGAAAATGAGGTGGCGGGAATCCGCGCCCCACACCGGGTCCTGGCCTTCACCCACCGTGCGCACGCTGCCGCTCGCGAGGTCGAGGATGCTCACCTGGAAGCCGCCGCCACGCGTGTTATAGGCGACCTTTTTCCCGTCGGGCGACCAGTTGGGCTCCGTGCTGTAGCCGCCCGGGCCCACGGGGCGGCCGCCGCCGCCGCTGGAAGACATGCGGTAGAGCCGCGGCGAGCCGCCCTCATCGCTGGAGTAGATGATCTCATTGCCATCCGGCGACCAGGTGGGCGAACTCTCGACACCCGCCGTGCGCGTGAGCCGCCGCGCTCCGCCGCCGCCGGAGCCGGTGACGTAAAGCTCGGGGTTGCCGTCCTTGCTCAGCGTCACCGCGATGCGGCCACCATCCGGCGAAAACGCGGCACCGGAATTCGTGCCGGGAAACTTGATGATCCGATTCCGCGCGCCGCTCGCGAGATTGATTTCGTAAACGTCGGCGTAACCGCTCTTGTAACCCGTGTAGACCAGCGAGCGGCCATCCGGCGAGAGGCACGGCGCGACGCTGATGCTGCCGTCTTTGGTGAGCTGCGAGACGCCGGAGCCGTCCGCGTCTGCGGTGTAGATTTCCTTCGCGCCGCTGCGTGTGGCCACGAAGGCGATCCGGGAATTGGCGATGCCTTTGTTGCCGGTGAGCGTCTCGACGATTTCGTCGGCATATTGATGCACCTTGCTCCGCAACGAACCGCTGAAGGTCTTGCTCAGCACCGTCTTGCCGCCGCGATCGGTGACGGTGCCGCTGAGCGAAGTGGCCGCCGACGTGCCGCTCGCGATGAAGGCCGCACCGGCCTGCGGCACCACGCTGAAATAACCCGACATCGCGAGATCGTTCGCAAGGATCCTGGCCTCGCTAGCCGGCAGGCCGGTCACCGCTATGGCGAGCTTGTCGCTCTTGGAGACGGTGATCACCGGCGGGTCCGCAGCGAGGGCGAGCGAAGCGGAGAGGAAAAACAGGGCGAACAATTTCTTCATGGCGCGCGGACGTTAGCGGGGCTGGCCAGAAAAGTGGAATCCTCAATCCGGCCCGCGCGGCGTTTTCCCGCGGGCGAAGCGAAAAAAATCCGCGCGCTGCCTGTCCGCGATCCATTCGCCGCGGGATCGCCATCAACCCGCCCCGGAATCACCACGGAGGCGTCGCGAGACTAATACATACCCAGCGTTGTTGCAGAGCGGTCCGATTTTCAAAGCTGCAAGCCGGTGAGCAAGCGACCGCAAGGAAAACGCAAGCCACCGCTAAAAAGGACAACAACCCCGGCGCGCCCACCGTTCGCCGGAGCCTGCGCAAACCACACACCAATCCATGAAAATCAAATCCCCGATCCTCCAGGGTCTCTTCCTCGCCGCGCTCACCACCGCGGCCTTCACCTCGGCTAGCGCCGAGACCATCTACGGCGTCAATGGCAGCAATTCGTTGCTGACCTTCGACAGCGCCACGCCCGGCACCATCGTCACCAGCGTGCCGATCACCGGCACCAGCGGCGACGTGCTGAATATCGACATCCGCCCGGCCACCGGCCAGCTCTTCGGCCTCGATTTCAACAACAACCTCTACACGATCAATGCGCTCACCGGCGCGGCCTCGCTCGTCGGCGGCACCACGATCAGCAGCGGGTTCGACTACGGCTTCGACTTCAACCCCACGGTCGATCGCATCCGCGTCATCACCGACGCGGCGTCGAACTTCCGCCTCAACCCGAATACTGCGGGGACGACGAACGATCTCGCCCTCGACTACATCACCGGCGATCCGAACGACGCCGCCACGCCCACCCTCGTCGGCGCCGCCTACACGAACAACTTCGCGCTCAACTTCGGCGGCTCGACGACGCTCTACGCGATCGATTCCGCCCTCGACATCCTCGCCCGCTCCACCAACGCGAACAACGGGACCTACGTCACCCAAGGCAGCCTGGGCCTAGACGTGACGGGCCTGCTCGGCTTCGACATCTCCGGTCAGACCGGCACGGCCTACGCCTCGCTTTCGACCGATGGCTTCACTTCCAGCCTCTACTCGATCGACCTGCTCACCGGCGCCGCCACCTCCATCGGCGGCATCGGCAGCAACCAGACCATCCTCGACATCGCCGCTCCCTCGGCCGTCCCCGAACCCGCCACCACCCTCTTCGGCCTCGCCGTCGTCGGTGCTGCCGCCCTGCGCCGCCGCCGCGCCGCCCGCGCCTGATTCCCCACGCACCGCACTCCATCCACCATCCCATGAAAAACCATCTCTCCATCTCCAAGCTCGGCGCGACCTGCGCCGTGCTCGCCCTGAGCATCGCGAGCCTCCAGGCTCAGTTCCTCACTCCGCAGCAGGCCTACCTCGTGCCGACTACCGGCAGCGACTACGTCTTCACCCCGATCATCACTGCCGGCGAATCCGTGCAGATGACCGGCCAGGCTCCCGGCATCAACTTCCAACTCGTCGGCATCCCCGACGGCATGGGCGCAGTCAAGAACGCCGCGGGCAACGTCGAACTCTACTGCAATCACGAGTTCAACAACTCCCAGACCAGCGTCCCGCAGATCGGCGGGCCGACCTATCGCGGCGCCTTCGTCTCGAAGTTCATCCTGCACCCCACGAGCGCCGGCGTCATCTCCGCGGGCCCGGCTTACACCAAGGTCTATCAGGACGACACCCTCGTCGGCGACATCCAGACCTCGCTGAACCCCTCGGTGCGCGCCTTTGGCCGCTTCTGCTCCGGCTCGCTCGCGGGCAAGGAATCCGGCTTCGACCGCCCCATCTTCATCGCCAATGAAGAGACCGGCGGACCGAACGGCGCCTTCGATGCGAGGGGTGCGCAGGCCGTCGCCGTGTTCGACAACAACGGCGTCGGCGAAGCGCACGCGCTGTCTTACCTCGGCTTCTTCCCGTGGGAGAATTCGCTGGTCATGGCGCGCCGCGACGCACTCACCGTGATCATGGGCATGGAAGACGGACCGAACACACCCGACTCCCAACTCTATATGTATGTGGGCCGCAAAGTGCGTAGCTCGACGGCCACCGTCTTGCAAAAGAACGGTCTCGTGAATGGCAAGCTCTACGTCTTCCGCTCCACGAGCGCTGGCATGACCACGGAAGGCAACTTCACCGCCCAAGGCACCAGCATTACCGGCGAGTGGGTGGAAATTCCCAACGCCAACAACCTGACCGACGCGCAACTCGAAGTTGCCGCGGACGCCCTCGTGGGCGGTCCCGCCTTCGGCTTCGTCCGCACCGAAGACGGTAGCTTCGACAAGAACACGCCGACGAAGGACTTCTACTTCGTCTCCACCGGCAGCGGCGCGCTCAACGCCCTCGGCCGTGCCTATCACCTCCGGTTCAGCAGCACCACGAATCCGCTCGCGCCCTGCACCCTGACGATGCTCTACAATGGCGACACCGTGAATGCGGGGTCCGGCGACATTGCCTTCAGCCCCGACAACATCGACACCAACGGCCAGCGGTTGATGATTCAGGAAGACGGCACCTCGCAGAGCCGCGCCGCGATGACCGCCCGCGGTCGCGACGGCCAGATCTGGAGCTTCGACATCCCGGCGGGCTCCCCGCTGACGAGTGCCGCGGCCTTGGCGACGAAGAAGGCGCAGGCTTCCTTGAACCCGCCCGCGCCCGCCCCGAACAATCAGGTCGTGACCGCCGGTATCTGGGAAAGCTCCGGCATCATCGATGCCACGAGCTTCTACGGCGCCGACACCTGGCTGGCCAACGTGCAGGCGCACGGCCCGACCACCGCGCCCGCCGGTGCGACGGAGAACGGCCAGATCCTGCTCATGAAGCCTGCCGTGGCCACGCAGCCGTAAACGAACACACCTCAGACTTCGCGCCTCCCCGCCTCTGCGCGGGGAGGCGCCAGTCTGCCTCTTTCGGGCTGCGCTCCCCGCTCATGCGGGGGGCCAGCCCTTAAGTCGTCTTTAGCCCATGCATCTTCCCATCCATCCCGTCCCCCCACAGACGCCGCTCGCCCCTTCGGCGGCGACCGTGCGGGGACAGGCCGTTTTCATCCTGCTCTTCGCCGCGCTGGCCGGCGTGGGCGGGTTCCTTTATCGGGCCGATCCGGCCGGGCTTTCCCTCGCGCTCCTCGCCCTCGGAGCTTGGACGGTCGGCGCGGCCGTCGCCTCGGGCATTTCGCCGCGGCGCCGCCGGCTGCGCGGAGCGGTGGAAGCCGGGACGCTGCTCGCCGCGGCTGCGCTGCTCTGGCTGGGCTGGCGTGCGCCCGCTGCCGCGGCGGTCGCAGTGGAGGCGCACCGCTTCGCCGCCGTGCTGCTCCTCGTCCTCGGCGTCGTCCTGCGCTTCGCCGCCCTCCACGCCGAGTCGCTGCACCGGCTCGAAGGCCGCCCCGCGCCGCTCGCGCCCCTCGCCCGCTTCCTGTTTCTCTATTCCCTCACCGCCGCCGTCGCGATTTTTCTCCGGCTCTCCGCCGGCTTCGATGCCACCCGCGTCGTCGCCTTCGCCGGCCTCGCCTGCGCCGCCGTCTTTCTCGCCGAAGCCCTCGCCCGCGCCGCGCTCCGCATCTACCAGCCGCGCCATCTGCCCGCCGGTGAAACCATTCTCACCGGCGGCATCCTCACCGTGCTCCTCCGCGGCGGCCACCCGCTGCGCGCCCTCACCGAAAGCCTGGAGCGCCAACTCGGCGTCCGCGTCGAAGAAATCTGGGCGCTGCAATTCGTCCGCACCCGGCTCCCCATCGTAGCCGCGGGCACCGCGCTGCTCGCCTGGGGCGCGAGCTGTTTTACCGCCGTGCCCACCGGCTCCCACGGCGTGCGCGTGCGGCTCGGCCATTTCCTCCAGCCCGCGCTCGGCCCCGGCCTGCACGCCGGCTGGCCCTGGCCGCTCGAACGCATCGCCCTCGTCCCCACCGGCGCAGTGCAGGAGTTTTCCCTCGGCTTCGAGCGCGACATCGGCGGGCCGATCCTCTGGGCGGAAAAACATTTCGAGGGCGAGCGCAACCTCCTCGTCGGCACCGGCGAGGAACTGCTCACGGTCAACGTCCCGATCTATTTCCGCATCGCCGACCCCATCGCCTGGCTGCGCCACACCGCCGACGCCACCGCCGCGCTCACCCACCTCGCCGAGCGCCACCTGCTCGCCCTCACCGCGGCCCACGAGAGCTTCCGCCTCATGACCACCGAGCGCGTGGAAACCGCCAGCCAGCTCCGCGCTCGCCTCCAGGCCGAAGCCAGCGAACTCCAGCTCGGCCTCGAGATCGTCTTCGTCGGCCTGAAGGACGTGCATCCCCCCGTCGCCGTCGCCTCCGCTTATCAGGATGTCGTCAGCGCCGAGGAGGAAAAGGAGGCCCACATTTATCTCGGCCGGCAGTATGCCGCGAATCATCTCCCGCTCGCGCAGGAGGAAGCCACCCGCCTGCTCACCGCGGCCCGCGCCGCGGCCTTCGGCAAAGTCGCCGCCGCCACCGGTGAAGCCGCGCGCTTCAGCAGCCTCGTTGCCGCGCATCGCGCCGCGCCCGAGCTCTTCCGCCTGCGGTTGAAGCTGGAGACGCTCGCCGAAGTCCTGCCCCGCCCGCAAAAGATCGTCATCGATCGCCACCTCGCTGCCGGCCAGCCCTTCACTCTCGACCTCCGCCCGCGCGACGGCGGCAATTTCCTCGACCCCGCCGTCCTCCCGACCGATCGCGCCCCGAGCGCCGCCGACGCCTCCTCGCTCGACGCCTTCATCGGCACCCCACCCGCCGCCGCTGCTCCATGAAAAATCCCCTCTTCGCCCGCCTCGCCGTCGGCCTGCTCCTGCTCGGGCTGCTCGTCGCCGCCACCGCCACCTACCAGGTCCGCGAAAACGAATTCGCCGTCCTCACCGCCTTTGGCAAACCCGTCCGCGTCGTCCGCGCGCCCGGCCTTTACGCCCGCCTTCCGTGGCCTTTCCAATCCGTCCAGCGCTTCGACACCCGCCTCGATTTCTACGAAGCCCGCATCTCCGAAGCGCTCACCCTCGACAAGCGCAACATCATCGTCCCCGTCTTCATCGCCTGGCGCATCGACGACCCGCTGCGCTTTCTCAAGGCCGTCGGCTCCGCCGAAAATGCGCGCGCCCGCTTCGACGCGCTCGTCACCAGCGCGCGCAATTCCGTCCTCGCCAGCTACGAATTCCGCCAGCTCGTCACCTCCGACGGCACCGCGCTCCGCCTCGTGGCGATGGAGGACGAGATCACGAAAATCGTCCGCGAACAGGCCGGCCAACTCTTCGGCGTGGTGGTGGAAAAAGTGGGCGTGAAGCGGCTCTCCCTGCCCGAGGCGAACACCGAATTCGTCTTCCGCCGGATGCGCGCCGAGCGCGAACAATTCGCCGCCAAATTCCGTGCCGAAGGCCGCCAGCAGGCCGACGAATTGCGCGCGCAGACCGAGGCGAAAAAGTCCACGGTCGTCGCCGAGGCCCGCCGCGAAGCCGAGGAAATCCGCGGTCGCGCCGAAGCCGAATCCGCCGCGATCTATGCCAAGGCGCACGGCGAAGATCCCGAGTTTTACGCCTTCCTCCGCGAACTCCAGGTGCTGAAACAGACCGTCGGCAACAACACCACCATCGTCCTCGACACCGATTCCGAGCCCTTCCGCCTGCTCAAGGAAAAGCCGCTCCCGCTCCCCGCGCCGCAAACGGTTCAAACGCCCATCCAGGCCACGCGATGACCGCCCGCCGCTCCGCTTCGCGCAACGCGCAGGCCATCCTCCACGCCCTCCGCTCCAGCCTCGCGCTGCTCCGCTGGGCGCTCCTCGTTTTACTCCTCGTTTACCTCGGCTCCGGCATCACCACCGTCGCCCCGCACGAGACCGCGCTCGTCCTGCGCTTTGGCAAGATGCAGCCCGCCCTGCGGCACTCCGGCCTCGTCTTCGCCCTGCCGCCGCCGCTCGACGAGGTGGTGAAAATCCCCATCGCCAGCGTGCAGGAGCTCGCCCTCGAAGCTTGGGCCGCTCCCGCCGGTCCACCTCCCGAACGCGTCACCGAATACGCCGCCTCGCAGCGCACCGACGACGCGCAGAAAGTCAGCGTCCCCTACCTCCATCCCGTGCAGCACGGCTACACCCTCACCGGCGATGCGAACATCGTGCAAGGCCGCTTCGCCGCGCGCTACCAGATCGCCGATCCCGTCGCGTGGTTCCGCCTCGGCGACCGGCGCACCGAGCTGATCGAGTCGCTTTTCTACAGCGCCCTCACCCTCACCCTCGCCGGCCGCACCGTCGATCACGTCCTCACCTCCGGCCTCGAGGAAACGCGCACCGCCGTCCGCACCCGCGCCCAGGCCGAAGCCGACCAGCTCGGGCTCGGCGTGCATTTCACCGCCTTCGAAGTCCGCGAACTCGTCCCCGCCCGCCACGTCCTGCCCGCCTTCGAGCAAGTCGTCAACGCGCAGATGGAAGCCCGCACCGCGCTCGAAGCCGCCCGTTCCTACCAGGTCTCCCAGCTCCCCGGCGCCGACGCCGAGGCCTACCGCATCCGCCAGGCCGCCCAAGCCTCCGCGCAAAGCCTGCTCGCCGCCACCCGCGGCGAGGCCACCTCCTTCCTCGCCCTCCTCGCCGAATATCAGCGCAACCCCATGCTCGTCCGCACCCGCCTCCGCGCCGAAACGCTCCAGCAAGTCATGCCGAAAATCGTCTCGAAATCCTTCCTCCCCGGCGACCACGAAGGCACCCGCATCCTCCTCCAACCCCGCACCGCCACACCATGAACCCGAGCGCCTCATCCCGGGTAGGGTGGGCGTCCCGCCCGCCGGTTTTGTCGTCCCGACCAAACGCACTTCCCAGCATCAAGGACAGCCCGCAGGTCCCCGCGACCCTCCACGAACAAAGAAAAATTCGGTCAGGCGGGACGCCCACCCGACCCGAAACCACCCCATGACCTCCACCCCCGACGCCGACGCCGATCTCCAGCGCCGCCTCCTCCTCGTCCTCGCCGGCGCCGCCCTGCTCGTGGCCAGCGGCCTCGTCGGCTGGGCCCGCCCCGCGCAGCGCGAACTCGCTGCTTTCCTCGCCATGGCCGGCGCCGTCGTCGTCGCCTTCCCGATCATGGCCGACGCCGTGAAATCCCTGCGCGCCCGCGGCTTCGCAGCCACGAAATTTTACATGGACCAGTACATCACGCTGGCCGTGCTCGCGTGCCTCGCCGCCGGGCAATACGTCACCGGCGGCATCGTCGCCATCATCCTCGTCGTCGGCCAGGTGCTGGAGGAACGCAGCGTCCTCGGCATGCGCGAGGCGCTCGACAAATTGGGGCAATATTCCAAGACCCGCGCCCGCCGCCTCCGCGACGGCACCGAGGAGGAAGTGGACGCCGCCGACCTCCGCGCCGGCGACCGCGTCCGCATCCGCCCCGGCGACACCATCCCCGCCGATGGCCGCGTGCTCACCGGCGCCTCCACCGTCGATCAGGCCACCATCACCGGCGAATCCATCCCCGCCGACGTCGAGACCGGCAGCGACGTTTTCGCCGGCACCTCGAATCTCACCGGCGCCTTCGAGTTCGAGGTCAAGGAAGCCGGCGACCGCACCGTGCTCGGCCGCGTCCGCCACATCATCGAGGAGGCCACCGGCACCGAGGCCCCGATCATGCGCCTCGCCGAAGAATACGCCCGCTACTACACCCCGCTCGTCCTCATCGTCGCCGCGTTCGTGCTCTTCTTCACCCGCGACCTGAACCGCGCCATCTCCGTCATCATCGTCAGCATCCCCTGCGCCTTCGTCCTCGCCAGCCCCTCGGCCATGGTCGCCGCGCTCGCCACCGCTTCGCGCCTCGGCATTTTGGTGAAAAGTGCGCGCTTCTTTGAAGTGGCCAACGAGATCGACACCGTCGTCTTCGACAAAACCGGCACCCTCACCGAAGGCCGTCTCGAACTCGCCCGCATCGAGACGCTCGACGGCCGCCCTTCCTCCGAAGTCCTCGCCCTCGCCGCCGCCCTCGAACAGCACTCCAGCCATCCCGTCGCCCGCGCCGTGACCGCCGCCGCCGCCGAAGCGCGCCTGATCCTCGCCCAGCCTGCCGACCTCGAAGAACAGCCCGGCCGCGGTGTCGCCGCCCGCGTCGGCGCGCACCACATCGTCATCGGCCGCGCCTCCTGGCTCGCCGCCCGCGGCATCACCGCGGCGGAAAGCGAAGACACCCTCAGCGTCCTGCACCTCGCCGTCGATGGCACCCACGTCGCCCGCTTCCACCTCCGCGACCGCGTCCGCCCCGAAGCCGCCGCCACCCTCACCGCCCTGCGCGCCGCCGGCGTCGAGCGTTGCGTCATGCTCACCGGCGACCGCCCCGCCGTGGCCTCCGCCGTCGCCGCGCTGGTCGGCGTGGATGAAGTCCGCGCCGAATGCCTGCCCGAGCAAAAGCTCGAACACGTCAACGTCCTCCGCGCCCAGGATCGCCGCGTCATGGTCGTGGGCGACGGCGTGAACGACGCCCCCGCCCTCGCCGCCGGCGACCTCGGCGTCGCCATGGGCGCGCTCGGCAGCGACCTCGCCATCCAGACCGCCGACGTAGCCCTGATGACCAGCGACCTCTCCCGCCTCCCCGCGCTCCTGCTCCTCGCCCGCCGCACCGTCGCGATCATCAATCAAAACATGCTCTGCGGCTTCCTCTTCATCCTCATCGCCATCGTCGTCTCCAGCCTCGGCTGGGTCAGCCCCATCGCCGCCGCCTTCATCCACGAGTTCAGCGCCTTCTTCGTCATTTTTAATAGCGCCCGCCTCCTCCGCTTCGACGCCGCCCCCATCGCTGCGCCACCCGCCGCGTCCGCCCCGGCCGCAGCGCCCGCCCTCCCCGTCCCCGCATGAAACGCCTCGCCATCGTCGCCACCACCCTCGCTGGCCTCCTCGCCCTCGCGGCCTTTCTTTTTCTGCAAAGCGAACCGCAGCCGGCAATTTCCATCGTCGCCGAAACATCCGCGCCTCCGCTCCTCCCACCCGCGCCGGTCGCCACCGTCCCCACTTCTCCCCTGCTCCCCACCGCACCCCAGCCACCCCCGGCAATCGCCGAAATCCGCGAACTCGATGCCCGTCTGGAACGCCTGCTCCCGCTCACGACCGACCGCAAAACGCGGGGCGAGATGACCCGCCTCGTCGTCCTCTGGATGGAAGCCGACGCCGAATCCGCGCTCGCCTGGCTGCGCTTGCACCGCGGCGACCCGCGCATCGACGAAACCACTTCCGCCGTCGCGCAGGGCATGATCCGGCGCGGCGAATTCACCCGCTCGCAAGAACTGGCCTCCGTCATCGTCGAGGCATCCACACGCGACTGGACGATGGAAGAAGCCTGGTCGGTCGCCTACGAGCGCGGCGCCGTGACCCTTCGCGACCTGCAATCCGCCGGCCTGACCGAAACCGCCCTGAACTCCATCACCAGCGGCGCGCGGCGCGACTGACTTGCCCCGCATTACGGCTCGCGAGGCGCCGGTGCCCGCGCAGCGGGAAAGGCGAGCGTCACCGGCTTCCCCTTTGCCTCGTCCTTTGCGCGCAGCTCAAAGCCGCCCGGCGTGGGCACATATTGCAGTGGCGCGCCCGTCGCCGGGTCACGGTACTTCGCGAGCTGCGCGGGGCTATTTTGCAGCACATCCACACCGGCGGCGAAAAGCACCCGCTCCACCCGCCGCTGCTGGGCACGGGCCTGCACGCTAGCCATCCAAGGCATCACCGCTTTGGCGGGCAGATGCCCGTTTTCCAGCGCTGCGGCCACCGCCTTCCACCAGGCCTGAAACTCCGCCTCGGGAAGACCCAGCGGAGCCGCAAGTTTTCTCTGGGTGGACTGTAAAAATGCCCCCTCCGCCTTGAGGCTTTCGGGGGATTCAAACAGCGCCATCAGTTGGCGCTGCTCCTCGGCTTTGAGATCCGACCTTGCGCCCACGTCGAACGCCCCCGAAAGCTGCTGTCGCTCCGCCTGCGACTTGCGCATCAGCTCTTCGATCCGAGCGCGGCGGGCGTCGCCGCGGCGGGCGTCGGCTCCGCCCCCG
>Ga0105047_10003236_pt1 | contig 28755 bp, 26 predicted proteins | sample MAT04_FD_78384 | JGI IMG/M metagenome (GOLD analysis project Ga0105047, IMG submission 78384) | Freshwater microbial communities from Lake Fryxell liftoff mats and glacier meltwater in Antarctica - MAT-04 (megahit assembly) | ecosystem: Environmental > Aquatic > Freshwater > Ice > Liftoff... | reverse complement strand
CAAATTTGGTGTTAACCGATTTGTAAACGGTCCTCTCGATTTGATTTCGATCATGTTTGTTTCCAAATTCGGTAAAAAACCTATGCACTTGTTCGGAATGCTCGGAATGTTTCTTTTCATAATCGGCTTTGCAATTGCGGGGATCCTGGCTTATGCCAAATTCTTTCTGGCCGAATATCGTATGACCGATCGTCCTCTCTTCTATTTTGGTTTACTCAGCATGGTTCTAGGAACACAGTTATTTCTTACAGGTTTTCTGGCCGAAATGGTTGCACGGAATTCTCCCGAACGAAATCAATATTTAATAGAAAAGGAGATTTTTTAATCATCTTTGAGTATAACTGAAAGCTGCCGGAATGGGAAAACGAAAAGTCATCATCATCGGAACTGCCTACCCGTTCAGAGGCGGTGGCATGTCGACCTACAACGAAAGACTTGCGCTTGCATATCAACAGCGTGGCGATGATGTTACCATTTTTACATTCAGCCTTCAGTATCCGGGATTCCTTTTTCCGGGTAAAACTCAATATTCCACTGATGCGCCTCCAGCAGGTCTTGATATTAAAGTAGCAGTCAATTCAATTAATCCATTTAATTGGCTTAGTGTTGGTTCCGAAATAAAGAATCTCAAAGCTGACCTTATTATTATACGCTATTGGATGCCTTTTATGGCTCCATGCCTTGGAACCCTTGCAAGGATTATCAGGCGGAATAAGGTAAGTAAAGTCATAGCAATTACCGATAATATTATTCCTCATGAAAGTATGCCGGGAAGCAATTTGCTTTCGCGTTATTTCGTTAATAGTTGCGATGGATTTGTTACAATGTCGCGCGCAGTATTAAGCGATCTGGATAAATTTGATAAAGTGAAACCACGAGTATTTTCTCCTCATCCTTTGTATGACAATTTTGGCGCTTCGGTTTCTAAAAATCAGGCTAAAAAAGCTATAGGTCTTGATGAGGATATAAACTACATTCTATTTTTTGGTTTTATCCGCGAATATAAAGGGCTCGATTTATTAATAAAAGCTTTTGCTGATGAACGATTCCGGCAATTACCTGTAAATCTACTTATTGCCGGTGAATTTTATATTGATGCTAAACCTTATCTTGAACTGATTGAAAAACTTAATTTGAAAGAGCAAATTGTTCTCCGTACGGAGTTTATTGAAAACAGTGATATTGTAAATTATTTCTGTGCTTCGGATATTATTGCTCAGCCATACAAAGATGCTACACAAAGCGGAGTAACACAGATTGCTTACCATTTTGAGAAACCTATGCTTACTACAAATGTCGGTGGATTATCCGAAATGGTTCCTGATGGCATGGTAGGTTATGTGGTGAACCCGGTAGTGAATGAAATAAGTGATGCTTTGCTGCGTTTTTTTAATGAAAACAAAGAAAAAGAATTCTCAGCCAATGCAGCCATTGAAAAAAAACGATTTAGCTGGGAACTCCTCCTTAACCGGATCGATTCAATACTTGAACAATGAAAGCGTATAGATATTAATGAAAAAAGTATTCGTTACTTATTTCAGGTTTATCTGACAATTTGAAATCCTTGAATAATAATTGAGCAGTAACCATTTGCAAGAGAATGAATTAACACAAAATCATTTTCAGTTTAACTAATAATACTTGTAACACCATGCTAATCAGAAGTAAAGCCCCCTTACGCTTAGGTCTTGCCGGCGGTGGTACCGATGTATCGCCTTACTCTGATTTATATGGTGGTGGAATTTTAAATGCTACCATCAATCTATATGCTTATGCCACTATTGTGCCGGCTAATGATGGAAAAATCATTTTCGAAACTGCTGATGGTAGTCTTGTAAAAGAATTTCCAGTAAATCCGGAAATCAAACCAGAAGGAATTTTCGATATCCATGCAGGTATTTACAATAGAATAGCTAAATTATTTCCGGATAAGAAATTGTCGTTCAAACTAATTACATCCATTGATGCACCTCAGCAATCCGGACTTGGAACCTCATCAACTCTTGCAGTAGCCATACTTGGAGCTTTTGTTGAATGGCTCAAACTTCCTTTAGGCGAATATGATATTGCACAAATGGCATATGAAATTGAGCGTTCTGATCTGGGTATGGCAGGAGGGAAGCAGGATCAGTATTCGGCCACTTTCGGGGGCATAAATTTCATGGAGTTTTATAAAGATAAAGTCATTGTAAATCCATTAAGGATCAAAGATTCGTACTTAGATGAACTTGCTCATAACCTTGTACTTTATTATACTGATACCAGCCGTTTATCATCACAAATTATACAAAAGCAACAGCAAAATGTTTTAAATGAAGACAAAGCTGCTATCGAAGCCATGCACCAATTAAAAAATCAAGCTGTAATGATGAAAGAAGCTTTGCTTCGTGGAAATCTTGATGAAATTGGAAAAATACTGGATTTCGGTTGGCAGTTTAAAAAACAAATGGCTTCGGGAATTACCAATAACAGTATTGATAAAATATACGCAACAGCAATACTTAATGGTGCTACAGGCGGTAAAATATCAGGAGCCGGTGGCGGCGGTTACATGTTTTTTTACTGTCCGGGAAACACGCGGTTTCGGGTTATTGAATCGTTAAAGCAATTTGGAGGCTATACCGAACGTTATGAATTTACAACAGAAGGACTGGTTTCATGGACATTATGAAATCAGAGTTCTCATTCAATTTAACAATTAAAAATTATACCTATGGAATCGAGAATCAGATCCATCATACAATCGTCTATTGATCTTAAAAACAAGGTTTTAAATGATCCTGACCTTGTAAAAACAATTAATGAAATTGTTGATCAGATAATTAAATGCTACGAAAACGGCGGCAAAGTTTTATTTTGCGGTAACGGCGGAAGTGCTGCCGATGCTCAACATATGGCTGCTGAACTTTCGGGCAGGTTTTATTTCGACAGATATCCTCTGTTTGCTGAAGCACTGCATGTTAACTCTTCATATATCACCGCTGTAGCAAATGATTACGGCTACGAAGAAGTGTATGCGCGGCTGGTTATGGCCATGGGGCGGAAAAATGATGTTCTGATCGGTTTATCAACTTCAGGAAATTCAATGAATATCGTTAAGGCATTTAAAGAAGCTAATGCGCTGGGAATGATTACGGTAGGATTAACCGGTCAAACTGGTGGAGAGTTAAAGGAAAAATGCAATTTTTTACTCAATATCCCTTCGATTGATACACCACGCATCCAGGAAGTACACGGTATGCTCGGGCATATTATTTGCGAACTCGTTGAGGAGAAGCTGTTTAAAAATTAATTAGCGGATGCTGACCAACGAGGCAATTGTGCTTGCAGGCGGATTAGGAACCAGGCTACAACATGTATTGCCTGATATCCCGAAATGTATGGCTCCAGTTAATGGAAAGCCATTTTTAACCTATGTGCTTGATGTTCTCGAAAAACAAAATTTAGATAAAGTCATTCTTTCGGTTGGTTATCGTAAAGATCATATAATCAACTATTTCGGTAGCAATTACCGGTCGTTGAAAATCATTTATTCTATTGAAAATGAACCTTTAGGAACCGGTGGTGCAATTAAATCCGCTTTACGGTATTGCGATAACAAGCACATTTTTATTTTAAACGGCGATACTTATTTTAAACCCGAACTCGATGCTATGTCGGATCTGCACAAAAAGTCCGCAGCTGATATAACTATAGCTGTAAAGTACCTTGCTGATACTGAACGCTATGGATTGGTTGTTGCCGATCAGCATGGAAAAATAGTTGAATTCAGAGAAAAAGATAAACTTACCGGAAACGGTTGGATTAATGGAGGAATATATCTGATTAGGACAGCCGTTTTTGACAATTTTCAACAACAGAAATTTTCAATAGAAAATGATGTTTTTAAAGTGTCGTGCGATAAGTTACACCTTCAGGCTTTTCAAACTGATGCCTTTTTTCTGGATATTGGAATCCCTGAGGATTATAAAAGAGCGCACACACTTTTAACTGCACTAACGGCGGATGAATAATAAACTAACTGAGCTGCAGGGCTGGGCTTTATTTATCGACCGTGATGGCGTTATTAATGAGCGCATTGCGGATGATTATGTAAAACAACCTGACGAATTTCATTTAATTCATGGTGTACTTGAAGCTTTCGCTAAATTTGCTGCCATTTTCAATCCTGTAATTGTTGTTACTAACCAGCAAGGTATTGGCAGAGGCTTAATGAGTATATCCCAATTAAACGCTGTACATGATAAAATGCTACAGGAAATTGTTTCGGCTGGGGGCAAAATTGATGCAGTTTTTTTTAGTCCTGATTTGAAAAATACCAGAAGTTTTACCCGAAAACCTGCGGTAGGAATGGGATTAAAAGCGCGAAAACAATTTCCATCCATCAGCTTTAAAAAAAGTTTGATGGTTGGCGATACATACAGTGATATACTTTTCGGGCACCGTTTGGGAATGGTTACAGTATTGATCGGAACCGATAAGGACGTTACCCTTAAATGTGCCGGAATTTTGGATTACTCTTTTCCTGATCTGATTTCCTTCGCCGGATTTATTGAAAATATATCTCAATAACAGCTTCTTTAAAACTATGTAAATAAATGTTTAACAAACACATACACTAAATTCACATTGACACCCTCACTCATATTTATCAGCTTCCTGGTATATACTATATTGCTGTTTGTAGTTACCTGGATTACTGCCCGAAAAGCCAACAGCGAATCGTTTTACATCGGAAATAAGTCGTCGCCTTGGTTCGTAGTAGCTTATGGTATGATAGGAGCCTCATTGTCAGGCGTAACATTCATGTCGGTTCCGGGCTGGGTTGGCGAAACCCAATTCAGCTATTTCCTGGTAGTGGTTGGTTATCTTATTGGTTATACAGTTATTGCAACCATATTAATGCCAATGTATTACAGGTTAAACCTGACTTCAATTTATTCGTATCTCGAAAAGCGATTCGGTTTCTGGTCCTATAAAACAGGAGCTTTTTTCTTTCTTTTATCGCGTACTATTGGTGCTTCTTTCAGGATGTTTCTGGTAGTTAATGTATTACAGGTATTTGTTTTTGATGCATGGAATATTCCTTTTATTGTTACGGTGAGTATTTTTATTGGTCTCATTATTCTATACACTTTTAAAGGTGGAATTAAAACCATTATCTGGACCGATACTTTGCAAACCACTTTTATGCTTCTGGCAGTTGGCTTATCTATTTACCTCATAAGCAAAGATTTACATTACGATATCCATAGTCTGTTTTCAACCGTTTGGAGTAGTGACTATTCGAAAATGGTTGTAACCGACTGGCACAGTAAACAGTTCTTCCTGAAACAAATACTAAGCGGCGCTTTTATAGCCATTGTAATGACAGGCCTCGACCAGGAAATGATGCAGAAAAACCTGAGCTGCCGCAATATCGGCGAAGCCCAGAAAAACATGTTTACCTTCAGCATTGTGTTGGTTTTTGTTAACCTGATGTTCCTTTTCTTAGGAGCTGTACTTTACATTTATTCATCAACTCACGGCATTGAATTACCTTTACGCTCCGATGACCTTTTTCCTATGATTGCAATTAAATATCTGGGGCCATTAGCCGGTTTGGTATTTATAATCGGCTTAATTTCAGCAGCATATCCTAGTGCTGATGGAGCTCTTACCTCCTTGACTACATCATTTTCTATCGATTTTCTTGGTTTAGATAAGCGTAAGGACCTTAATGATGAGCAAAAAAAGAAATTTCGTTATGCCGTGCATTTTTCATTTGCTATTCTGCTGCTGGTCGTAATAGTTATTTTCAGGGCAATAAACGACAGAGCTGTAATAGATAAACTTTTTACCGTTGCCGGATATACTTATGGTCCGCTACTGGGCCTATATGCATTCGGGTTATTTACCCGTTTCAATGTTTTGGATAAGTATGTTCCATATGTTGCGGTAAGTTCTCCTGTTTTAAGCTATTTGTTGAGCGAATTCTCAGTAGAATTGCTGAATGGATATAAGTTTGGATTTGAATTACTGATAATCAATGGATTGTTTACATTTATCGGATTATTTCTTTTGCGCAGGAAAGATAAGCAAATTGGGAATCTGTAATTGCTATAATCTGAAAATCAGGAACTTTAACCAATTGAATTTTATTTCAATGAATGGAAATTCAATGAGTTTTATTCCCTTGAGGAATTTGTTGGTCAAAGTGTAAATAAATTTTGCAATTAACCTTTATTGCTCAACTAAATAGATATTTTTGCCACACAGAATTAAACACAAAAACATATGTCGAACATCCGGTTTAAAGCCCTTGAATTAGCTATCTCACGCCCAAAGCGTGCTATTGAAACAAATGGAAAAGTATCTGACTACTTTGGTGAAAATACTTTTAACCAGGCTGTTATGCGTCAGTATCTATCGAAAGAAGCTTTTCAGCAGTTACAAAGTATAATTACCAAAGGCGAAAAGATTGACAGGCGGATTGCTGATCAGGTTGCTACTGCTATAAAATCGTGGGCTATTTCGAAAGGTGCAACACATTATACCCATTGGTTTCATCCGTTAACAGGTGCAACTGCCGAAAAACATGATTCGTTCCTATCACCGACTTCCGATGGAAAAGCCATTGAGCATTTCGGCGCAGGCGAACTAATTCAGCAGGAACCGGATGCTTCGAGTTTTCCAAGTGGAGGAATACGCAATACATTCGAAGCTCGTGGTTATACAGCCTGGGATCCTACTTCAACGGCATTTATTATGGACGATACTTTGTGTATTCCAACCATATTTATCTCTTATACCGGCGAAGCTCTCGATTATAAAACACCGATGCTCAAAGCTTTACATTCACTTGATAAAGAAGCAACTGCTGTTTGTAAATATTTCGACCGCAATACATCAAAAGTAATTGCTACTTTAGGGTGGGAGCAGGAATATTTCCTTGTTGATACGGCTATTTTTCACGCCAGGCCCGATATGGCTTTGTGTGGACGAACGCTTTTCGGTCATGCTTCGGCAAAAGATCAACAGCTTTCGGATCATTATTTTGGAACAATTCCCGAAAGCGTAATGGATTTTATGCGCGAGTTCGAGTACGAAGCTCACCGATTAGGTATTCCTGTAAAAACCCGTCATAATGAAGTTGCGCCCAGCCAGTACGAATGTGCACCGGTATTTGAAGAAGCCAATGTTGCCGTGGATCACAATCAGTTGCTGATGCACATCCTCGAAAAAGTTGCCAAGCGGCATCATCTTACGGTGCTCTTACACGAAAAGCCTTATCAGGGCGTAAATGGTTCAGGAAAGCATAACAACTGGTCGTTAATGACCAACAACGGTGAAAACCTTCTCTCTCCCGGAAAAACACCCAAAGCCAATCTGCGTTTTCTTACGTTCCTTGTAAATATTATTAAAGCTGTTGATACCCATTCCGGACTTATTCGCTCGGTTATTGCTTCTGCCGGCAACGATCTCCGATTAGGAGCGCACGAAGCACCACCGGCAATTATGTCAGTTTTTATAGGTGCACAGCTTTCGCAAATATTAGATGAAATTGAGAAAAGTGATGTTAAAACGGATCGGATTAAAGGAAGCATTGAGTCATTTTCGCTGAACATTCCTAAAATACCTGAAATTTTCCTCGATAATACAGACCGAAACCGTACTTCACCATTTGCATTTACAGGTAACAAGTTCGAATTCAGGGCTGTAGGTTCATCTGCCAACTGTGCGAAACCTATGATTGCGTTAAACCTATCGCTGGCTGAACAACTTAGAGTTTTCCGCTCTGATGTTGATACTCTTATCGAAAAGGGTGAAAATAAGGAAGATGCAATATACAAAATTCTGCGTAAATATATCAGCGAATCCAAACGAATCCGGTTCGAAGGCAACAGCTATGGCGATGATTGGATTACCGAAGCACTCGAACGCGGACTGGCTAATATTTCATCCACACCTGATGCATTGAAAGTTATGGCCACGGATGATGTAATTGCACTTTTCGAGGAGCACGATGTTCTTACAAAACGCGAAGTACTTGCACGTTACGAGATTGATCTTGAAAATTATATTAAGAAAATTCAGATCGAATCGCGGATCATAGGCGATCTCTCACATAATCATATTATTCCTACCGCAATCCGTTATCAGAATACACTTGTTGAAAATGTTAAAGGCTTAAAAGAAGTACTCGATAACAAAACTTTTGTAAAGCTTTCGAACAGCCAGATGCAAAATATTAAAGAGATATCAGAACATATTTCTATTGTGAGACAGCTGGTTGCTGAAATGGTGGAAAAACGTAAAAAAGCAAACCGTCTGGAAAATACAATTGAAAAAGCTGAAATTTACAATAAAGAGATTTTGCCATTTTTCGAGAAAGTAAGGTATCACGTTGACAAACTCGAACTGCTTGTAGATGATGAATTGTGGCCTTTGCCTAAATACAGGGAACTATTGTTTATCAAGTAATTAGCAAAGCTTTGACAATTCAAGATAACAAATCGAAATAATGAATTAAATTTCATACTGCCCGGAACTAAAATTTCGGGCAGTTTCATATTCTGCTTTTCTATTGAAGAAATTGTTGAATAATTCCATTTCACAAGTTGTTGATTAAAGGATAAATATGAGGAAGAATTTGAGAAATAATAAATATAGCGGGGCTTCGTTTTAATGTATAAATCAAAATTAGTGTAACTTTGAAAGGCAATAATCCCACATTATTATGTTCAAAAAACTCATATTAACTGCATTTTTAATGCTTTCGCTTATAGGAATTAAAGCGCAGATAAATGTTACCAAAGTAGGTTCTCCCGGAATTAATAATACTTCGGAGGGTTTATTTTATGCTTTGCCACAAACTGTAATTCAGGTTGATATTGTTGTAAATAAAGTTCAGAAAGTTAAAGGGCCGTTTTCGGAATTTGCTGATCAGATGCTTGGATTATCGCTGGTTACATCAGTTAACAGTACCGAATATGAGCTCAAGGATATCCGGCTGACTTCGTACGTTGAACCTGATCCGGATGAGTATTATTTTATACAGATGCCGGCAAAACAAAAAGAAAAAAAAGCAATTGAGCTTTTCTTATCCGGCGACGGAATTATTTCCGGTGTTGGTTCCCCTGCTCAGCCTGTAGTGGATAAAAAACAACGTTCCATCGACCTGAGTGCATCCAGTGTTGACATTCCTGAATTTGCAAATCCAAGTGTATTTGAACGTATGGATACGGTTATTAAACGAATAAGCCTGGACACAACTATAATTGAACAGAAATTTTTCAGGAAGACCTCTGCAGTTAAATCCGTTGAACAAAAAGCCCGGGAAGCTGCGGAATTTATACTCAAACTTGACGAAAGTATGTATAACCTAATTAATGGTTACCAGGAAGTTAACTATGAAAAAGGCACTATGGAATTTATGTATAACCAGATGAACAGCATGAAACTGGACTATCTCGAATTGTTTAAAGGAGTTACAAGTATTACGTCCGAAAAATTTACCTTTTATTATATTGCTGACAAAAGTAATCCTTTCGAAACTCTCTGCAGGTTTTCGATCAGCAAGGGAATTCTTCCAAAAACTTCAGCATCAGGCGATTTAATTCAAATTCAGGCTACCGGCATAAATAAAACGAATGCTTTAAAAGCCGAAACAGAAAAAATGAAAATGGGTCAGCGCGAATCGCACGGTTTATATTATCGGATTCCGGATAAGGCAATTGTAGCAGTAAAAGTAGGAGGGCAGGTAAAACTTGAATCGCAGTTTATAATAAACCAGTTTGGTGTGATAACTTTTTTACCAGCAACGAGCATCCGAAATATTGGAATCGACAACAATACAGGAACTGTTAAACGCGTTGTATTGGAATAAAACGCAAATTCCCTTCTGAAACAAAATGACTTAAAGCTGCTTGATGCACTATAAAGAATTAATTTCCAAAGCAATACGCATTTCACTGATACCAAGTATCCAGTGGAAGGAAATAAAAAACGAGAAAGATACTCCCAAAGAACTGATGTGGAATTTTGCATTCCCCGTCATTCTTTTTAGCGCAATTGGTCGTGATATAGGTCTGTTTTTTGTTGCAAAATCCGTACTGGGATATTCGCTCAATCTTGCATTATTAGTGCTTTTTAACCTCGTTTCCTGGGTTGTAATTCCTTATTTGCTGATTATGCTTGCTGCATACCTGCTCAATTTTGTATTACCAAAGCTAGGTATTGAAACTGACTATATTCGGGTTCTTAAATTAGTGGTTTATACTTTTACTCCACTTTTTATAGTCACATTTTTTGTATACCTGCATCCGTTACTCCGCATATTGATTCCAATAGGTATCTATATCTTTATAGCTTACACCTTGTATGTTTTCTGGTATGGCGTTCAGGAAATGTTTGATATCACACTTGAAAAGAAGCTCAGGTTTATCGTAATAACAATATTGATGGGTTTTATAATTATTTTCCTGGCACAACACATTTACGGCCTGCTTTTAGGCTGGGTAATGCCGGGAATGGAAGCTTATGTGAAATAAATTTTAAAGTGCCTTTTTAAGTCTTACCAGTTCGCCAAGTAAAGCATCCATTAAATCGAGCCGCAGCATGTTTGCGCCATCCGATTTAGCCCTTGAGGGTTCAGGATGCGTTTCCATAAAAAGTCCTTCAACACCGGCTGTTATGCCGAGTTTAGCCATAAGTGGTATCAAATCAGGACGGCCACCGGTAACTCCTGCTGGTTGATTAGGTTGTTGTAGCGAATGCGTTACATCAAGTATCACCGGAACTCCAGCCTGTTGCATAACAGGAATATTCCTGAAATCGACAACAAGATCAGTATAACCGAATGTAGTTCCGCGTTCGGTAAGCATTACTTTGTTGTTACCGGTTTCACGCACTTTTTCTACAGCAAAATGCATGGTTTCGGCTGATGAAAACTGTCCTTTTTTAATATTCACCACTTTGCCTGTTTCACCGGCAGCAACAAGCAGATCGCTTTGCCGGCATAAAAATGCTGGAATCTGGAGTACATCCACATAGCCAGCTGCCAATAAAGCATCACTTTCGCTATGAATATCACTTACCACCGGCACGTTAAACTTTTGCCTGATTGAAGCAAGGATTTCGAGTGCTTTTTCGTCGCCAATTCCTGTGAAAGACGAACTTTTCGATCGGTTTGCCTTTCGGTAAGAGGCTTTAAAAATAAACGGAATCTTATATTTGTCAGTCAGTTCAACAAGTATTCTGGCAATTTCGAAAGGGCTTTCAGCATCCTCAATCACACAAGGACCAGCAAGCAGAAAGAAATTCCCGCTATCGGTAAATTTAATCAGTGGAATTTGGTTTATTATGTTCATACAAATCTGGTTAACCAATTTAAAATGAAGTGTAAAATTTATTTCGAAACTGTTATTGCTTTGTAACTCAATCGCATTAAAAACGAGGAATCAGACTTTTTTGCATTAATAGCCATATTTTTCGCCCCAGTTTTTCCGAAGTTTTTCTCGTGCCTCATGTTCCCTTGCGTTATGGCCGGGATCATACAATTTCAATCCATGTATTTTTTCAGGTAAAAATTCGAGGTTTACAAAATTCCCATCGTATTGATGTGCATATTTATAATCCGCACCATATCCAATATTTTTCATCAGCCGGGTAGGCGCGTTTCGCAAATGAAGTGGAACTGGTAGGTCGCCGAACTTCTGAACTGTTGCCATAGCGCCCTCTATGGCCATATACGAGGCATTGCTTTTTGCTGAACAAGCAAGGTAAATTGCAGTTTGTGAAAGAATGATCCTGCTTTCGGGGAAACCGATTTTATTTACAGCATCAAAACAGTTATTCGCCAGCACCAATGCCGTTGGGTTTGCGTTGCCAATATCTTCGGAAGCCAGTATTACCATCCGGCGGGCTATGAAAAGCGGGTCTTCTCCGGCAGTTACCATCCTAGCAAGCCAATACACAGCTCCATTCGGATCACTGCCCCGCATCGATTTAATAAAAGCTGAAATCACATCATAATGCATCTCGCCCGATTTGTCGTACAGAGCCAGGTTCTTTTGAATAATTTTCAGCGTATTCTCGTTGTTAATTTCAATATCCTGATCCGACGACAATAATGATGAAACTATTATATCAATGGCATTGAGCAACTTACGGGCATCTCCACCTGATATTCGCATCAGTGCTTCATTTTCCCTTATTTTAATTTTAACGCCATAAATACTGCTTAACGTAGCAATGGCTTTATCAATGATCAGGAGCATATCTTCCTCTTCGAGTGATTTCAGAATATATACCTGACAACGCGAAAGTAACGGCGAAATAACTTCGAATGATGGATTTTCGGTTGTTGCGCCTATTAAAATTACAATTCCTTTTTCGACGGCTCCCAAAAGAGAATCTTGCTGCGATTTACTGAAACGATGAATTTCGTCAATAAAAAGTATGGGTTGCGATTCATCTTTACTGGCTTTTTCAATTACTTCCCTTACATCTTTTACCCCTGAATTTACAGCGCTTAACGTGTAAAATTGCCTTTTGGTAGCATTGGCAATAATGAGTGCCAATGTTGTTTTTCCAACACCAGGTGGTCCCCAGAAAATCATTGAATGAACCACACCACCGTCGACCATTTTCCTGAAAGCGCTTTCGGCTGCCATCAGATGTTGCTGTCCAACGTATTCATCCGCATTTTTGGGCCGGAGAATTTCAGCTAATGGAATCTGTGTGCTCATCTCAAAAATAGTAAAATTATTCAGTTACTGAATTATGATTGTTTCCGGCTGATTTTCGTTTGTAATTACCTGGGTATGGATAGCGGTCAATATCATCCTGTATTGGCGAAATGTCAAGTCCGTCCAAAGACGAGGATAATGATTGCGTTTTCACAATTCTTTGTTCGGGGTAAATAATGACGAAATTTTTGTTTTCGTAATAACGGGCCAGGTCGCGGGGCATATGGTCGAAATAATGATTGAATGAAAGTGTGCGACGCCTGGCAGCAATAACCACAAATAAATCCTGTAATGTTACTGCTTGAGCTAATTCACTGATTGGATGTGAAGATTTTAATACTTGGTATTCGATTTGAAGGTTTACTGCATTGGGACTAAAAAAAGTCCGGATTTCAGAAATAGATTTATCGTAACCTGAAAATAACAACAGCGAACTGGTTCGTGTAGCCAAAACCTGAAGAGTATTAAGCCAGGCACCAAAACCAGCTTCAATTTCAGCATTTTCGGGTATGGAAACAACAATCCGGTTGGTAGTATTCAGTGGATTTGTGGCTTTAACAACTACCACCATTTGTTCAGTACTCGCTATAAGGTTTTCGATGATTGTGCCAAAGAAAAAGTTGGTGGTAGTAATTTTCCCATTCCATCCCAACACAATTTTATTAATCATTAATTCCTTAACAGCCCTGTTTATTCCATTAGCAACATTCAAATCAACCCTTGATACCAGATTAAGCTTAGTTTCCGAAGCAGCAGCATGAGTTATAGCAGATTCAAACATTTTATTATTCCTTGCAATCTGTTCCTGTGCAAAAGCATCATCAGGAACTACAGAAAGCATGTAAACCGGTTGCGATGATTGTAACTCCCTTATCAGTATGGCAAAATCCACCAAACCTTCGATGGTTGCAGGATTTGATACCGGTACAAGAATTCTTTCCACTGTTCCAGAATCAGAAGGTTTCTTTTCAACTTCGGCAATAGCTAGTTTCCGACCTGCACGTTCAGTTACAAACGAACCGATAAAACACGAAACAAGAATTATCATAATAGCTCCGTTCAGCACGTCCAAACCTATCAGTTTTAAGTCGTAACCAACAATAACAACGGCTATTATTGCTGCTGCATGAGAAACACTTAAGCCAAATATTACCTGTCGCTCTATAGCGGAATACTTATAAATGATTTGCATCACCCAGGCTGCAGCAAATTTGCTTGTGATAGCAACTATTACCAATGTAATGCTGAATATTAAAGCTCCATAACCATTAAAAAATACACTTAAATCTACCATTAACCCGACACTGATCAGGAAAATCGGTATAAAGAAATTATTTCCTATAAAAGAAATTCGGTTCATTAAAGCCGATGTATGCGGAATCAGTTTATTCATAGCCAGGCCAGCCAGAAACGCTCCGATAATCGGTTCAATACCGGCAGCCCGGGCCAGTAACCCTGAAATGTATAAAATAGCTAGTACATAAATATACTGCGAACCACTTTCTCCTTCCAGATTTTTAAAAAACCAGATACTGATTTTTGGAACTCCCCATAGAATTAAGAAAGAAAATATAGATAAGGAAAGGATCATACGGATCCAGAACATAATTGTAAATGAGCCATCAGTTGCAGCAGAAATAAAAGCAAGCAAAACCAAAACAGCGGTATCCGTAATAATTGTACCACCAATAGTTATAGTAACAGCTTCACTTCTGGTAATTCCTAACCGGCTGGCAATAGGGTAGGAGATAAGCGTATGTGTTGAAAACATGCTTGCAATGAGTATAGAAGCAATCAAATTATAGGACAGCAGAAAATGAGTAACAAAAAAACCAAAAATCAGCGGAATAAAAAAAGTAAGTACTCCAAAAACGAGACTCTTTGTACGATTACGCATTAATTCGCGGGAGTTGAGTTCCAACCCGGCAAGAAACATCAGATAGAGTAAACCGGCAGTACTCAAAAGCTTGATGCTATCGCCAAATTCAACCAGATTCAAGCCATGAGGACCAATAATTACTCCTGAAATAATTAGCCCAACAATTCCGGGAATCCTGAATTTCTTAAAAATAATGGGTGCCAGCAGAATAATTGTTATAAGAATTGTAAAAACAATAACCGGCTCATTAAAAGGAAGATCGGGCAAATTAAACGAGTGCATGCTCTGTTTTTGTTTTTAGATAGTGCAAATGTAAGTCAATTGAGCGAATTTAGCCGTCTTAAATCAGGTAGAAGCTTATCCCAAAAACAGTAGAATTTATACATCAAGTTGGAAAATTATATTTTTCGAAAAAGCCTTTTAGAGGCTAAAAACTGATGAAAATATGCTTTTTTCACCTTCAAAAAGAGAATAAAAACGAGTTATTAACAATTTTTTGGACGCTGTTAATATCTTTTATTCTTTAAATTGATTTATAATTAACTGTTTATTAAGCAAATACAAAATATGTTAAAAAAACTTAATTTTTTTTCAGTGAAAGTTTGATTGACATTATAAATCGGTGTACTTTTGCACCGTTTTTTAACTAATCTTAGTCATGAAAAAATTATTTGCAATGTTAGTAGTAGCTGGTATGGTAGGTTTTGTAGCTTGCGGCCCCAGCGCAGAAGAAAAAGCTGAAAAAGCTCGTCAAGATTCAATCGCTCTTGCCGATTCATTGAACAATGTAGCAATTGAGCAAGCTCGTATAGCTGACTCAACAGCTCAGGCTGCAGTTGAAGCTGCTCACGCAGATTCAATCGCTCAGGGTCTTATCAAGTAATTTAAATTTCTTGATTGACAACTTAAAAGGAGTGCTTTGCACTCCTTTTTTTATTTTCAGAACAGTTTAACTACTTTTGTAAAGGCTCTTCCTCCATATTTGTTTTATTAACCTGCGGCCTTTTATACATGAAACATATTACCACACACGATCTGAAAGCGAAAATTGATAATCATGAAATGTTTCAACTTATTGATACACGTGATGTTGAAAAATTTAGCGAGTGTCATCTCGAAGGTGCCATTCATATCCCACAGATTGATCTTCCCGAATTGAGCCATCTGATATCCAAAGAAATACCAGTTATTATTTATTGCCTGTATGGCGTTAAAAGTCAGGCGCCTTATTTGTATCTGACCGAAAAATTAAAATTCAGAAATATTTATATATTGGAAGGTGGAATATTTCAATGGGCAACTGATTTTGATCCGACTATGCCGGTTTTATGATTTAGTATTCTCAACCGAAATTTATACCTATCCCTAGAAGTATCCTATATAGTATAATAATAGCCGCAGTTCCAATTAAAAGTTTCAGGTTCAGGTTTATCGATTTTTCTGTTTCTTCAAAATAAAAGACAGGAAAACGTCCAATGCCCCAAAATAACGGTAGCAAAATAAATATAGGGATAATCAACATCAGGTTTTCGTACAATGTGTTCGGGAACTTGAGTACCAGCAGAATAAAAGTTGAAAATAAATATGGAAATATAAACTGATCTCTTCGGAAAACGGGCCGCATTTGTGGCGAAAGGAATTTGAAATAAATATTGGCAGTAAACAAAAAAGGCTTCACCATAGCCATACCTATTGCTATAAGTAGCAATAGTCCGGTAAACAACAGCAGCATTTTAGCTGTATCAGCCAGGTAGAGGTAACTCAATACAATTCCAAATCCTTCGAAATTGAATGCTCCGAAAATAAATGAGCCTAAAAGCATTGAAACAGCGTGAATAAAACCCCATACAAAAAACAAACGAAGGAATCCATCAAATTCAATAGCTTTGAAAATCACTACTAAAAATGTGATTGAAAGCAGGAATAACAGAACATTTCCCGAACTATAAATTACTTTTACCGAGTCAAAAGTCCAGGCTTCGGGTCGAACATTAAATCCAATCCTGTTGTAATACAATGTATTAGGAATATCAAATCCAGTTGAGACAATAATAGTAGTGAACTGGAATAACATATAAACAAACATATAGGCCAACAGGTAAAAAGCTGTTGAATTGACAATTATGTATAACGATTTACGTTTATCTATCTGCATCGGTTGGACTGATTGATTCACAAAACTAAAACAGTTGAGGCAAAATAAAAAATGCCCGGCTTACAAACCAGGCATTTTTCAAATTTTTATTTAGTTCAGTTTACAGATTGGAAATATCGGCAAACGCAATATTTGCATATTCTCCGTTTATGAGTTTAGCATTAATTTCCTTGAAAGCTTCAATTGTATATTTTACATCTTCCAGAGTGTGAACAGCTGTAGGAATAAGCCTAAGCATAATAACTCCCTTTGGAACAACAGGATACGTAACAATTGAGCAGAAAATATTATATTTTTCGCGCATTTCAACCGTTATGTTTGTTGCTTCAGGAATAGTGCCATTGAGCATAACCGGAGTTACCGGAGATTCCGTATTACCGATGTTGAAACCCGCCTCACGCAAACCTTTTTGCAAAGCTTCGACAATTCGCCACAAATTTTTCCTGAGTTCCGGCTGAGTACGTACAAGGTCAAGTCGTTTCAGAGCACCCATAACCATTGGCATTGGCAATGATTTTGCAAATATCTGCGAACGCATATTATGTTTAAGGAAATCAATAATTTCCTTATTAGAAGCAATGAAACCGCCAATTCCAGCCATTGATTTGGCGAAAGTACCAAAATACATGTCAACGCCTTCCTGCACGCCTAAATACTCATCAGTACCGGCACCCGTTGGTCCCATTGTGCCAAATCCATGTGCATCATCGATAAGCAGTCTGAAATTGAATTCTTTCTTTAGTTCAACAATTTCCCTGATTTTGCCAAGATCGCCTGACATTCCATAAACACCCTCAGTTATAACCAGTATTCCACCACCGGTCTGATTGGTAAGCCTGGTAGCTCTTTCGAGTCCTTTACGGAGGTTTTCCATATTGTTATGAGGGTACACAAACCTTTTGCCCATATGCAGCCTCATGCCATCAATTATACAGGCGTGTGCTTCGCTATCGTAAACAATTACATCATTACGATCCACCATTGAGTCAATTACGGAAATCATGCCCTGGTATCCAAAATTCAAAAGAAAAGAAGCTTCTTTATTGACAAAAGCGGCAAGTTCGCGTTCAAGTTGTTCGTGATATACTGTTTGTCCACTCATCATTCGGGCACCCATCGGATATGCCATTCCCCATTTTGCAGCAGCTTCTGCATCCGTTTTACGTACTTCGGGATGGTTGGCTAAACCGAGGTAGTTGTTAAGGCTCCAAACAAGGCGCTCTTTTCCTCTGAATATCATCTTATTTCCAATTTCACCTTCCAGTTTAGGAAACATAAAATATCCGTCAGCTTGCTTTGCGTACATACCTAAAGGGCCCAGATTACGAACACGTTTTTCAAAAAGATCCACAATATCAGTGTTTAAGGTTAAAGTTATATTTTTATGCTGCAAAATTACTAAACTTTACAAGAAGGTTGATTGTTTTAAAACAAACAATTTGAGATCAACACATAAAATCATCGTAAATTGCGCACATGTCATTGATTAAAGATAATACCCAAACTATCGCTGTATTTTGGTTTAGGCGCGATTTAAGGCTGAATGATAATGCAGGCCTTTACCACGCATTGACTTCAGGTTTTAAAGTGCTGCCTGTTTTTATTTTTGATACTACTATTTTAGATAACTTAAATACTGACGATAAAAGGGTTAGTTTTATTTCACAGGCATTGGATTCCGTTAACCTTGTGCTTGCCCGGTTTCATACAGCCGTTCAGATTCTTTATGGTACGCCGGCTAAACTATTCGCTGAATTACTCCAAACTTATTCAATAAGTATAGTATTTACGAATCATGATTATGAACCTTATGCGCTGGAACGCGATCATCAGGTAAAAATAATGCTGGCTGAAAATGGAGTTACATTTTATACTTTTAAGGATCAGGTTGTTTTCGAGAAAAATGAAATTGTAAAAGCAAATGGCGAGCCTTATACCGTTTTTACTCCATACAGCCGTAAGTGGCTCGAAAAGCTAAATTTAAATACTGAGCTGATCCACAGTTTTAATTCAGATGATTATTTGTGCAATTTTTTTGAAACAGAAACAAGCCGGAGCTTGCATTTATGTGATTTTGGTTTTAAAGAAATACAAAATGTTTACAAGCCGTTTGAGCTCAATGAAAATTCACTTCATTCGTACGACAAAACCCGTAATTTCCCGGCTCTGGATTCAACAAGTAAGGTGAGTGTACATTTGCGTTTCGGAACAATTAGCATAAGGAATTTAGTAGCTAAAGCCCTCAATACCAACCTGATTTGGCTTAACGAACTCATTTGGCGCGAATTTTTTATGCAGATTTTGTGGCATTTCCCACATGTAGTAAATCAACCTTTCAAAGCTAAATATCAATTTATCAATTGGTTAAATAACGACACCGATTTCAGCAGGTGGTGCAAAGGCGAAACAGGTTATCCTTTGGTTGATGCCGGCATGCGCGAGCTCAACGCTACCGGCTTTATGCATAACCGGATCCGGATGGTAACAGCCAGCTTTCTGGTAAAACATCTACTGATAAACTGGCAATGGGGAGAAGCCTATATGGCAGATAAATTACTGGATTTTGAACTGTCATCGAACAATGGCAACTGGCAATGGGCAGCCGGAACAGGTTGTGATTCAGCACCATATTTTCGTATTTTTAATCCAATGAGCCAGGCCGCGAAATTTGATTCTCAAAATATTTACATTAAAAAATGGGTACCAGAGTTTGGAAGCAGCTCCTATATTCAACCCATAATCGATCATAGTTTTGCACGTTCGCGCTGTCTCTTAACTTATAAATCCGCATTGGAAACAACTTTTAATAATATTTAACTAAATGTAGACAATACCTGCTATGTATAAGCGTTTCATAATTCGGGTTAAAATTTGTACTTTTGCAGCATGATCAGAAAACCGGTTATCTATATAGTTTTGGTGTTATCCTCCGTGATAATGTCATGTAGTCCTTATCAGAAACTTTTAAAAGGCTCGGACAGTGAACTTAAATATACAAAGGCACTTGAATATTACGAGAAGAAAGATTATCTGAAAGCACAACAACTTTTTGAGCAGATACAGTCAATCTTCAGGGGAACTGATAAGGCTGAGAAAATTGCATATTATAATGCTCAATGCTATTACAAGCAGCGCGATTACATCCTCGCCGGTTATTATTTCAAGTCATTTGTAACAAATTTCTCCATAAGTCCATATGCAGAAGAAGCATTATTTCTGAGTGCATATTGCAATTATCTCGATTCGCCCCGTTCGTCGCTCGACCAAAGCTCCACAACGGCAGCAATTTCATCCCTGCAGATTTTCGTAAACCAATATCCTAAAAGCAGCCGGGTAGAAGAATGCAATAAACTTATTGACGAACTGCGGTCAAAGCTTGAAAAGAAAGATATTGATATAGCAATGCTGTATTACAAAATGGCTGATTACAAAGCAGCTGTAGTCTCCTATAATAATGTATTAAAGGATTATCCTGATACTAAATCAAAAGAGTTAATTCTCTACTCGATATTACAATCGAAATATCAATACGCATCTAAAAGCATATACGAAAAACGCCGCGAACGATTAACAGATGCAATGGATGCTTACGATGAACTTTCTGCAGGTTTTCCTGTCGGAGATTATAGCACCAAAGCTCTGGCGATCAAAAATGACATTTTAAAAGCATTAAATAACTAATTCACGTCAACAAACACTTAATCATATGGATATCAAAAAGTTGAAAATTGAAACAACTACCATAACCCGTAATATGTCGGAACTTAACGAACCTACCGATAATATTTACGAATCAGTTTCAATTATTGCCAAAAGAGCCAACCAGATTGCTCAGGAGATAAAAGAAGAATTGAACTCCAAGATTGAAGAGTTTGCTACACCCAGCGATAACCTGGAAGAAGTTTTTGAAAACCGGGAGCAGATTGAACTTGCAAAATACTATGAAAATCTGCCTAAACCTACACTGATTGCAACCAACGAATTTCTGAAAGATCAGATTTTCTCACGTAATCCGCTGAAAGAAAAAAGCAACGAGTGGTAAACTACTTTTGCGTGAACTGATGCTAAAAGGAAAAAAAATTCTTGTCGGAATTACAGGTGGCATCGCTGCTTACAAAATTCCTTTTCTGGTGCGACTTCTTATTAAAGAGGGTGCTTCAGTAAAGGTTATCATGACAACTGAAGCCTGTAACTTTGTAACTCCTCTTACTCTTTCAGCATTATCGCAAAACCCTGTTTCAATTGAGCCTTTCAATCAGGTTGATGGTAGCTGGCACAGTCATATTGAATTGGGAAGCTGGGCCGACGTTTTTGTAATCGCTCCTTTAACTGCCAATACCATGGCAAAAATGGCAACAGGAATTACCGACAGTCTCTTGTTAGCCACATATCTAGCTGCCCGTTGTCCTGTATTTTTTGCCCCTTCGATGGATGTGGATATGTACCATCATAAAACAACGCAGCATAATATTTCGGTTTTGCAATCGCATGGAAATCTGCTCGTTGCTCCACAGTCAGGCGAACTGGCCAGTGGACTTACCGGCATGGGACGCCTGGAAGAGCCGCAGCAAATAGTGGGGATTCTTCAAACTTATTTTGCAAAGAAACAGACACTTTACGGTAAGAATGTACTCATTTCGAGCGGCCCAACTATTGAGCTGATCGATCCGGTAAGGTATATCAGCAACCATTCAACCGGACGTATGGGTTATGCCCTGGCTATAGAAGCTGCTATGCGCGGAGCTCAGATTACTTTTGTATCGGGTCCGGTGAATAATTACCCTGATCATAAGTCCATTAAAGTGATTAAGGTTGATTCAGCAGCTGAAATGCATTCTTCTCTGTTAAGTGCTTTTGATCAGTCTGATATTACCATAATGGCTGCAGCAATAGCTGATTATACCCCGCAATATCCTGCTAAAGAAAAACTTAAGAAAAAAGAAGATACCTTCACCTTAAATCTCATCAAAACTATTGATATACTTTCTGATTTAGGGAAACGAAAGAAACAAAATCAGTTGCTTGTTGGTTTTGCCCTCGAAACGAATGATGAACTACAAAATGCTTCTCTGAAATTGCAATCGAAAAACCTTGATTTCATTGTCCTAAATTCACTCAAAGATGAAGGATCGGGGTTTGGTTTTGAAACAAACAAAATCAGTATTATTGATAAAGGTTTAAATGTCAGCAATTTTGACCTTAAAACCAAACAGGAAGTTGCCGCTGATATTTTTAATCACATCCAGAAAGAAATAGCTTAGTATTTTACTTAAGAAACTTTAATACATGATCCGTACGATAATCGTTTTTCTGTTTTTGAGTGTTCCGTTTTTTTCAGGAGCTCAGGAATTCATGTGCCAGGTTTCTGTAAATGCTCCACAGATTGAGGGATCGGAAAAAAAAGTTTTCCAAACGCTACAATCGGAGATTTATGAATTTGTGAATAACCGTAAATGGACGAATTTTATATTCAAAACTGAAGAACGGATCGAGTGTTCAATCATGATTACAATTTCCGAACGTACTTCGAGTGATCAGTTTAAAGGAAAGATTAATGTTGTGTTACAGCGGCCTGTATATAAAACCAGCTATAATACAAATTTGCTCAATCTGGTTGATAATGATTTTACTTTCCGTTATGTCGAATATGCACCTCTTGAATATAATGACGATGCTTTTACTTCGAATTTAACATCTACCATTGCATACTACCTCTATGTTATGCTCGGTATTGATGCTGATACGTTTAGTAAAACCAGCGGCACGCCATATTACGAAAAAGCACGTGCTGTGGTTAATGCAGCACAAAATGCTCCTGATCGCGGATGGAAATCTTTCGAAAGTCAGAAAAACCGTTATTGGCTTGTCGAAAACCTTTTGAATAATTCCTACAACCAGTTTCGCGATGGTTTATACGCGTACCATCGGGGAGGGTTAGATATTATGTCTGAAAATATGGATCTTGGCAGGGGTGGAGTTAATGATTGTCTTGAAAGCATTCAAAAAGTTAACCGCGAAAAAACCGGTCTCTATATCGTTCAGCTGTTTATTGAAGCTAAAAGAGATGAACTTATAAATATCTATTCACAGGCTTCGCCAATGGACAAAACCAAAGCCGTGAATATATTGAAAGAGATTGATCCTGCCAATTCGTCGAAGTATCAGCAGATCATGCAACAAGGCAAATAACCTTAATTTAGCACTATTTCTTATATTTGCTTACCTAAAGCTAAACAACAAGACATGCTACTGCATTTGTCAGTCGAAAATTTTATACTCATCCCTCAACTCGAAATAAACTTTCATAAGGGATTTACTTGCATTACCGGAGAAACGGGGGCAGGAAAATCTATTCTGGTCGGAGCACTGTCACTAATTCTTGGTCAACGGGCTGATACTTCAGTGTTGCGTGACAAAAATCAGAAATGTATTGTCGAGGGAAGTTTTATGATCGATGGATACAGTCTGAATACTCTCTTCGAAAAAAATGATCTTGATTATGAGCCTACTTCGGTATTCAGGCGCGAGATAAATCCACAGGGTAAATCGCGCGCGTTTATCAACGATACGCCTGTAAATCTGAATGTTCTGAAAGAAATCGGCGACCGCCTGGTTGATATTCACTCACAGCACCAGACACTTGAATTGAATGATTCCGCTTTTCAGCTTGGTATGGTTGATTCATATGCAAGTAACCATCAAACACTTGTATCTTACCGTAAACTATTCGTTGAATACAATTCAATAAAAGCTGAGTTGGATGAAAGCACAAAAAAAGAGCAGCAAAGTTTGAACGAACGCGAATATCTGAATTTTCAGTTTGATGAGCTTGAAAAAGCAAATCTTGGAGCCACCGAACAAGAAGAAGCCGAAGAAGAACTCGAAATACTTACACACGCTGAGGAAATAAAATCGAGAACTTTTACATCCATAGGCTTACTAGTTGATAATGAATTAAATATAACAGATCGTTTAGCCGAAATCAAGCAACTTCTTGATCAGGCTAGCAGGTTCAGTAGTCATATAACGCCATATGCTGAACGGATCGAAGGAAGCCTTATCGAAATAAAGGACATAGCCAACGAACTCCGGATTTTTTCCGAGCAGGTGCATTTTGATCCTGAACGAATTGAAAAACTCGGACAACGACTCGATCTTATCTACCACCTGGAACAAAAACACCGGGTAAAATCAGTTAGCGAACTTCAGGTTATAATGAATGAATTATCAGAAAAACTTTTTGCAATAAGTTCTCTCGAAACCCGCATTGAAGAACTAACCCAGGCACTGCAAGTAAAGGAAAGTGAACTTTCGGAGGTTTCTGCTGTTCTTTCTAAGCTAAGGAAATCGGTTATTCCAAATATAGAAACAGAAATGCACAAAGTGCTTGAAAATTTGGGGATGCCTTCAGCTAAATTCATCATTAAGCAGGAAACTTTGAGTTATTTTTCAGCATCCGGAACTAATAAAATCACCTTTCTCTTTTCTGCAAATAAAGGTGGGGAAATACGTGAAATTCAAAAAGTTGCTTCAGGTGGTGAATTATCTAGGCTTATGCTCGCATTGAAATCCCTGGTATTAAACCGCAGCTTACTTCCAACCATCCTTTTCGATGAAATAGATACCGGAGTTTCAGGCGATATTGCCGGAAAAGTAGGAACCATTATGCGCAATATGTCAACCCATATGCAGGTAATTGCAATCACACACCTTCCTCAGATTGCCGGAAAGGCTGACTCTCATTTACTTGCCTATAAACAGGATGGTGATACAACAACAGTTTCGAGCATGCGCATACTATCAAATGAAGACAGGGTAAATGAAATTGCGCGTATGCTAAGCGACGAAACCATAACCGAATCAGCTAAAATCACTGCAAGGGAGTTATTAAACTTCCGGAATTAATTTTCAATCAACTTCTTAAACAATCACATCAATTTCGAATTATTAATTAAAACAGATACAATGGCTTACAATTTACTTAAAGGTAAAAAGGGAATCATTTTCGGTGCACTTAACAACATGTCGATTGCATGGAAAGTAGCAGAAAAAGCACACGAAGAAGGCGCTCAGTTTGTGCTTACAAATACACCAATGGCTCTTCGCCTTGGCGATACACATCATTTAGCCGAAGCAACAAATTCAATTATAGTACCTGCTGATGCTACCAGCATTCCGGATCTGGAAAATGTTTTCAAAAAGACAATGGAACATTTCGATGGAAAAATTGATTTTATCCTTCATTCTATCGGTATGTCGCCTAACGTACGTAAGAAAATTCCTTACGATGCACTTAACTATGAAAATTACCTTAAAACCCTTGATATTTCTGCTATTTCATTTCATAAAGTAATACAAACCGCCAAGAAATTTGATGCTTTAAATGAATGGGGCTCCATTGTAGCTTTGTCGTATGTTGCCGCTCAGCGCACTCTTTTTGAGTATAATGATATGGCTGACGCAAAAGCAGCCTTAGAGAGCATCGCACGCAGTTTCGGATATATATACGGACGCGAAAAGCACATCCGCATTAATACTGTATCGCAGTCGCCAACGCTTACAACTGCAGGTAGTGGAGTAAAAGGCATAGGTGGTTTGATGGATTTCACTGAACGTATGTCGCCACTAGGCAATGCAACTGCTGAGGAATGTGCTGATTATTGTCTCACGCTTTTCAGCGATCTGACCCGGAAAGTTACCATGCAGAATCTTTTCAACGATGGCGGTTTTTCAAGCATGGGTATGAGTGCCCGCGCTATGGAAATGTATAATAAAAGTCTCGATTGCCGCGACTGTCACGATCATCCGGATAACTGCAAAATTGAAGAATAAGCTTGATTCGTGCTGTATACTGAAGTGTTTATTAAAGTAATAGCACTAAAACTCAACCAGTACCAAGATTAATTGAATAAGTATACACAGCCTGGGACTTAGGTTCCGGGCTGTTTGTTTTGTCAGGAACCGGAGATGTGTAATTGAGCTGAACTCCAGGTTTATCAATATTTTCAGGTTTAATATTATTTTCAGCAGGTTTCGGTAATTGGAAATGTATGCGTGTTTTCATCTCTGCTTTCATTTTTACTCCCCGGTTTCTGGCTGGTTCGTATTGCATTAACCTTATAACTCGAATGGCTTCATCATCGCAACCATGCCCGATTCCTTTTGTTACTTCCACATCCACAATTTCGCCTATATTATTAACTGTATAGCGCACAAAAACAAGGCCTTCAACATTGTTGGCAATAGCCTGTTCGGGATACACGATGTTATCTTTGACAAATTTCTGATATGCTTCTTTTCCTCCCGGGAATGTGGGGATTTTCAGGAAATTCTTCCTTTTCGGATTTTGGGGATCGTTATGTTTCACTTCACAAAATTAGCAATTTTTCCTGTTTGATTATAAAAGTAGCAATTTCAAAAAAATGCGTCTATATAAATTTGCATCTATTTGATTAACTGTTAATTGAAATATAGCTTGCAAGGATATTTGCTGTTCATACCCACAGTTTTTCAATATGTATTCAAATAATGCTAAATTTGTCAACGCAAAAATAAATTGATAAATTAACCTAAGTTTAGGATTCAGTTTGGTTTGTATTTGAAAATCAATCAAGTATAAATTTGCAGACTAAAATTTCCTGAGATACCCAAAAAATTAAACAACATATGAAAATCCTGGTTTGTATCAGCAATGTACCTGATACCACAACAAAAGTTAAATTCGTTGACGATTTGAAAAAGCTCGATGTAAATGGCATTCAATGGGTTATAAATCCGTGGGACGAACTTGCCCTTACCCGTGCACTCGAAATGAAGGATGATGCATCTAATGCTATTCAATCTGTTTCTGTTGCCCATGTTGGGTTGGTAACTTCTGAGCCTACCATTCGCAAAGCATTGGCTATTGGCGCTGATGACGCAATAAGGGTTAATACCGAAGCCGGGGAAGCTTATGCAATAGCAGCACAACTGGCTGAAGCTATCCGGAACGAGAATTTCGATATAATAATGTGTGGTATCGAGTCGAGCGATCATAACGGATCGACAGTAGGAGGGATGCTTGCTGAATTTTTAAGTTATCCATCTGTTACCGGTGTTTCTTCCATTAAAATTGAAAGCGGGCAAACTGTGATAACCCGCGAAATAGATGGAGGTAAAGAAATCCTTACAGTTCCATCGCCCTTTGTTGCCGTTGTTCAGAAAGGAATTGCAAAAGAACCCCGGATTGCAGCCATGCGTGGAATTATGATGGCACGTACCAAATCTATTAAAGTGCTTGAACCACAAGCAATTGATAGTCTTACCGAGGTTATAGGTTACGAATTGCCAAAACCTCGTGCAGCCTGTAAATATGTTGAAGCCGATAATGCCGGTGAGCTTATTGCTTTATTACAAAACGAAGCCAAGGTTTTTTAATTCATTTATTCATTCACATCGTAAAAAAACGAATCATTATATGTCAGTATTAGTATTCCTCGAAAATTGGGATGGTAAATTCAAGAAATTGTCATTCGAATTAGTTTCGTATGCAGCCAAAGTGGCCGAAATGCTTGGCGATCAGGCAGTAGCACTTTCAATTGGAAAAGTTGATACCTCAGAACTCGAAAAATTAGCTACGTATGGCGCATCAAAAGTGATCAGTATCGAAAATGATTCGATCAAAGCTTTTGATGATCAGGCTTTTACAAGCCTGATTGCAGAAGTGGCGCAAAAAACAGGCGCAAAAGTCCTGGTGTTATCGAACAACAATACAGGCAAAGCACTTGCACCAAGGCTTTCAGTAAGGCTGAAAGCGGGTGTAGCTTCCGGTGTTAGTAAATTACCGGTTAGCGTTAATCCTTTTGTTGTTTATAAAAAGGTATTTTCGGGCAAAGCTTTCGCTAACGTTGCCATTAAAACAGATATTAAAATTCTTACACTGGCACAAAACTCTTTCGATCTGTTTGAATCTCCTAAAACTTTTACTATTGAGAAAATGGATATTCAGCCTGACGGAAATCTGATGAAAACCCAGGTGAAAGATGTTCAAAAACAATCGGGTAAAATACTTATTACCGATGCTGATATTGTTATTTCCGGTGGCCGGGGTATGAAATCGCCCGATAACTGGGGGCCATTAGTTGAACTGGCTGAACTGCTTAATGCAGCAACTGCCTGTTCGCGACCGGTTTCTGATGAAGGCTGGCGTACCCACGATGAGCATACCGGGCAAACAGGTAAAATTATTGCTCCTAACCTCTATTTTGCTATAGGTATTTCAGGAGCAACTCAACATCTTGCAGGTATAAGTTCATCAAAGTTTATCGTTGCAATAAATACCGATAAGGACGCTCCGATTTTTGAAGCGGCCCAGTATGGAATTGTAGGCGATGCCTTGAAAGTGCTTCCTAAACTGGTTGAAGCCGTTAAAGAAATGAAATCAAAGTAAACAAGGTTATTAAACTCAGGCAAAATGCACTTAAAGTATTTATTGACTAATTTACTTTAAGGGTATTTATTGCTTGTAAATCAATTGATTATGGCAAAGCAAATAGTTTTTGCACTCACCATTCTGATTACTCTGGGTGTTTTTACCTTCACCATCCTGAGGCTAATCAGCTGGTTCAAATTCACCAAAGCCAATTTCCCTATCCGCGATTTCGGAAAACGGTTTATGGTAATGTTGGATGTTGCCATAGGGCAAACCAAAATTTTCCGTCGACCGGTGATTGGGTTTTTTCATGCACTTGTTTTCTGGGGATTCTGCGTTATCATTTTCGGAAGTTTCGAAATGATTATTGACGGATTGTTTGGAGTGGAACGCTCGTTAAAATTCATGGGAAGCCTGCATGATATTATTATGGCCTCCGGTGATATTTTTGCTTTACTGGTAGCAGTTTCCATTATAATTTTCATAGTTCGGAGGCTTTTTATGCATATCAGTCGTTTCGAAGGAATTGAAATGAAAAAGAAATCGCATCATGATGCTAACATCGCGCTGACAATGATTT